>Ga0129342_1000138_pt1 | contig 27037 bp, 22 predicted proteins | sample CPBDNA_5_FD_94426 | JGI IMG/M metagenome (GOLD analysis project Ga0129342, IMG submission 94426) | Freshwater to marine salinity gradient microbial communities from Chesapeake Bay, USA - CPBay_Sum_15_0.2_DNA | ecosystem: Environmental > Aquatic > Marine > Coastal | place: USA: Chesapeake Bay...
ATTAGAAAGCTCAAATCTAGAATATGAGCATGGTGCAAAAAGAGAGAGTCAATTTAAACAAACTGCACCTGGATCAGACTTATTTGATAGAAAAGAAGCGTTTGGAGGAGCACAAGGTACAAACGCTGAGCAAGTATCTTTCATGGAAGTTGATAAATACTTAAGAGGAACAGCTGCTGAAAAAATAACTAGAGATAAAAGACTTTTAGCTTCAGTTGATAAAGTTGTTACTTATGGACTAGATAAACTTTTCGGAGTTAGTACAGTACTTAGCCAGCATAGAAGAGATAACGGTTTAAGAGACACTCTCATAATGCAAGGAGAAATTGTACCAGTAGAAGATAGAGATAACCCTGGAAAATTAGATAAAGAGATAAAAAGGCAAATAAATCTATTACTAAAAGACCAAGCTACTTTTATTAAAAATGCTGTAGAGAGTGGAGCAGCTAGAGGCGAAAAAACAGCACTTAATTTATTTAGGTCTTCACCAAACCCAGTGGATTCTCTTATTAAACTTGCTCCAAAACAGATTATACAAAATATGTTCCCTCATAAAAGTAATCCTGATATGAGGTACAAAGTAAATAAATTATTACTGGCACAAGGTAAAGCAGCAAATAAAAGTGGAAGAAGCACAACAAAATCTGGTGTAAAAAGCAGAGCATATAAAGGCAGAGCTACAGCTGCAGCAGGAGCTGCAATAGTAAGTAAAAGAGGTAGCCAAGCTATGAGGACATCAAAAAACCCTTTAGCTTTAAGAAATCTACTAAATGAACTTTTACCACAGACAGTTGCAAAAAATATGATAGCACCTGCACTACAATTTAGATCAGGTAGATTTGCAAACTCAGTAAGAGTAAATAATGTAACACAAGGGCCAAGAGGCGGAAATACAATGATTGAGACAAGTTATATGACTGACCCATACTCAACATTCGCACCCGGGGGTAGAAAATATACTCCTCAGAGAAACCCTGAAGCATTAATTCAAAGGTCAGTCAGAGAAATAGCGACTGGAATAGTCGGAACAAGATTTGGAGTAACAGTAGACTAATGGAAGCAGGACTAGCAAGGAGACATACCACGCGACGCCGAGCAATAGTTGAAGCACTCGCATTAAAACTTGAGAATATAAATGGTACTCCACCTTTTAGAAGTGCAGTACAAAATGTCGAAAGACGACTCAAGTTTTGGGACGAAGTTACAGAGTTTCCTGCAATCCATATAGGAGCAGGAACTGAAACCAGAGAATACGATGGCGGTGGCTTTCGATTTAGATTTTTAAGAATAACAATTCGATGTTATGTTTCAGATGATAGCGATGTCATCCAAGCACTCGAAGAATTGTTAGAAGACGTTGAAACAGTACTGGAGGATAATGATCCGCTCACGTACTATGATTCAACAGGTACATCTCAATCTACTGTACAGACAACAATCGGTACGGTGGATACAGATGAAGGAGTTCTCGAACCTCTGGGAGTGGGTGAAATCACTTGCGAGATTCGATATTAAATAGGAGAGAAGAATGGCATTTTTCTTTAGTAGAGATACCAAAGTGTTCATGTCCTTTGCTTATGATGGAACAACAACAAATACAGCCCTCTTTGAGATACCTGTACTAGACGGTTTTTCATTTAACCAAGGAACAAACACTTCTGAAGTTACTCTAAGTGAGGCAGCCAACTCCACTGGCTACAGTAAAAGAGGTAGAGCAATGTTTACTGACTCTTTTGCACCAGCGGAATGGAGTTTTACTACTTATATGAGACCTACGGTGTCTGCTTCTGGTAATGCGGGAGCATCTAACCAGCACGCAGGTAACGCTCAAAAGTTTGCAGTAGAAGGCCCATTATGGGCAGCTATGTCTGCAAATACTTATGACAGGTCTATAGGAAGTAGTGGAACAGGCGATTTTGCAAATAATGCGGCAACTTATGAGCCGAATCATTTTGACTTTGCAAACTCAAACCAAGTCACACTAGGAGTCTTTGACCTATACTTTGTATTAGGTGCTTCAAAAGATACAAATACAGAAGTGTATGCAACAGGAACAGAAGGAGTTACAGTTTATAAAGTAGCTAACTGTTCAGTTGGATCAGCTTCCGTAGACTTTGATATTGAAGGACTAGCACAAATTGCTTGGTCTGGAAATGGACAAACAGTTGAAGAAGTTGCCCAAATTAATACAGCTTCAAGTGGAACAACAGCCTTAGGCTTAGTTAACGAAGGTATTAGTTCAACAAGCAACTTTATTAGACAAAAACTAACAGACTTAGCAATTAGCTTTGATGTATCAGCATCAACAGGTACATTAGGCGCATTGAACGTTGATGGTAGTGATGTTACTTATGATGTAACATTAACAGGTGGTAATATTACAATCGAAAATAATCTTACATACTTAACACCAGAAACACTAGGTACAGTTAACTTACCATTAGGACATGTAATGGGAACAAGAAGTGTCTCAGGTAACTTTACTTGTTACTTAAATGACACAGCAAACGGGTCTTTAGACTTGTTTGAAAGACTACAAGAGTCTAGAGGTGTGATTACAAACGCATTTGATTTAACATTCAGCATTGGAGGCTCAGGTAATACTCCAAGATGTAATGTTCAAGTAGCTAAAGCACACTTAGAATTACCAACACATAGCTTTGAGGATGTAGTATCCGTAGATGTAGCCTTCCATGGCTTATCAACAGACTTATCTTCAGGAACTGCGGCTAACGCAACGAATGAAGTATCGGTCACATACGAAGCTAGTTAATTAGAATAAACTCGGGAGGGTGAAATGCCCTCCCACTTTATAGGAATATTATGACAGAAGAAGTAAAAAAACAACCAGTATCACTGAAGAGTTTATTAACTCCAAGCAAGACAGTATCAATCGACTTTCCAGGATTTGAAGGATTCACTGTTGATTTGACTTACCTAAGTCGAGAAGAGTTACTAAAACTCAGAAGCAGATGCTTAAAAAACAAGTTTAACAAGAAGACTAGAGCATTTGAAGAACAACTCGATGAAGAAACATTCTTAACCGAATATTGTAAGGCAATCATCAAAGGTTGGAAAGGGCTAAAGTATTCTTACTTAGAAGAGCTTCTATTAGTAGATACAAGCGGAGTAGCCAAAGATGAAGAACTTGAGTATTCTCAAGAAAATGCTGAAACTCTAATGAGAAATGCAGCAGACTTCGATCAATGGGTTACTGATACTGTAGGAGATCTGGATAATTTTACTCAGCGCAAGTAGAACAAGTACTTGCGCTCATAAAAAGACATTTTCAAGATACAGGCATAGACCTTAATAAGTATCTTGCAATATGTGAGCAACTGAATCAAGAACCTGATCCAGATAAAATGCCTCTTACTATGGATAGATATCCAACAGAAGTACAAGAGGCATTTTTTGTACATAACTTACTTTCGGATCGTTGGGATGGTATGAGTGGCTACTACATGGGTAAAGATTTATCCGCTCTCGGTACTATTTTAGATATCTGGGAGATAGAAGACAAAAGAACTTGTATCTATTTTTTAAAGCACATAGAGCATGCTCATCAAGAAATGATGAACGCAAAAGTAAAGGCTCGACAAGACGCTGAAAAGCGTAAAGCGAAAGTAAAGTAAATGGCAAAAAAGATTAAAGGCGCAACTATTACCATCGAAGTTACTGATGGGGAAAGTCTTAAAAGTATAGCGCGAAAAGCAAAAGAAGCACAGAAAGGATTAGACGGTGCAGGTAAATCTGCGGGCGATGTTCGTAGAAATATGCAGGCTATGTCTGGTCGTGTTGAATCTGGCTCAAAAGCTTTTGCGCGTATGCAACAAGGAACGGGTGGACTTGTCCAATCTTATGCTGTTCTAGCATCCACCCTTTTCGCACTTGGAGCCGCATTTAGAGTTATGCAAAACGCTGCAGACTTTAAAGCATTACAACAATCACAAGCTGCGTTTGCTAACCAAACTGGTGTCAATATGAATATGATTGCAAAGCAGTTACAGGTAGCAACAGGTGCTCAGATTGACTTACAAAAAGCAGGTGCTTCAACTGCAATTATGGTTGCAAAAGGTTTTACTACTGATCAAATTACTGCAGTAGCAGAAGCTTCTAAAAATGCCGCTATCGCACTTGGTAGAAACTTTGAGGACACCTTCAATCGTATCGTTCAAGGTACAACAAAAGCAGAACCAGAACTCTTAGATGAACTTGGTATTACACTAAGGCTAGAGACTGCTGCTCGTAAGTATGGTGCTCAAATAGGTAAAAACTATCAAGATTTAACTACTTATGAAAAATCACAAGCTGTTTTAAATGAAACATTAAGACAAGCCTCGGATAACTTTGATGCAATCGCAGGCAAAGTTCCGATTAATCAATTAAACCAATTAGCAACTACTTTCTCTGACTTGATGCAAGGTATTCTAAAGTTTATAAGTCCCTTAGCCAATTTCTTTGCAAATGTATTAAATGAAAATATTGTAGCAGCAGTAGCTGTTATTGGTTTATTCGCAAAATCTATTGCTGGACAAATATTTCCTTCCATTGATGGTATAGGAAACCGATTTACAGCTGCAGCAAATCAATCCTCTCAAGCTGTTGAGCGTATGAAGGGACAAGTAGATTCTTTGAAAGCAAGAACTGACGCATTATCTGCTTCTGCTAGTGGAGACGGTCTGGGAATTGCAGGTAAAGCAGATTTGCGGGGTCAAGCAAAATCCATGCGTAGACAAGTTGGAACAAAGTCTCCTGTCTTAAAAAGAGCAATGCAAGGAACCATGACTGGTACAGATGAAGCGAACTTAAAGAAAGCTTTAAAGTCAGCAGAAATGCAGTATCAAAAACATGGACAAATAGTAAGTGGTATATTTAAAGGTGGTAGTATCAAAAACGTTAGAGCTATGGAACTTTCTTTTGCAAAAATGAAAGCAGGCAGTGCTACTACTTTCCAAAAACTAGGAATGCACATGGAAATCTTTGTAGGTAAAGCAAAAATGAAAACTTTAGAATTACAAGGATTTTTCCAAGCAATGTTTGCAGGTATATCTAGAGCAGGAGCCGCCACTATGACTTTCTTAGGTAAAGTAATGGGTGCAGCAGGTGTTCTCGGTATAGTTATAATGGTAGTTAGCTCTATTGTACAAATTATAAAAAACTTTGATTCCGTTATTTTAGGGTTTAGAAAAGCTATGGCAGGATTCAAAAATATGGCTGCAGGTGTTTTGGAGTTTTTTGGATTTGCAGACAAAGCCCATAAAATGAGACTAAGTGCAATAGAGGATGAAGTATCAGCTCAGAAAAAATATGAAGCAGCAACAAAAGATAAAAAAGCTTTTGAAGCTAGAAAGAAAGTTATGGAGGAAATGTATGATGCTGGTATACAGTTTTACGAAACCTTAGAACAATTTGAACTTGACCCTAAGTTTAGAAATACAACAAGAGAAGTCGAGATTTTTGCAAAACAAGTAGGAACTTCTGGTTTAGTAGGTCAGCTAAGACTACTTCAAAAACAACAAGATGTAAATACTGTAGAGTTTCAAAATCTAGAAAGAGTTGTTGCCGACAATATAAATCAATTAAATAAGGTAAATCCATTATTTAGAAGGCTTGGCATAAGTTTTAGAACAAATGCTGATGATGTAGATACTCTAATTGTAAGAATGAATAGATTAGGAATGGTATCAGCAGAATTAAAAGAAATAACAGAAAGTTTAGTTGATACAAGATCTTCTTTAATTAAACAAGTTGAAGGTTCTTTCTTTGAAAAAGAATTAGATTCTTTAAATAAAGCTTCAGTTCTAATGGAACAATACAATGATGCCGTGTATGATAATACTAAGTTATATGACGATCAAGCAGAATACATAAAAACAATTGCAGGTGGTAATGCAGAAACAGTTCGTGAAGCCCAAAAACTATTACAACTTAGAAGAAATGAGTTACAAGTAATTGCTGATATGCAAATTATCACAAAAAGATTAGAAGATAGGGCAAAAATAGAAAGCACTTTATTAGGTATATTCAACACAAAATTAAATGCAAGATTTAAAAAAGAAAATGACCTAATAGTATTAGCTGCAAAAAGAGCAACACTAGATGAAGAACAAACGTATACACTTGAAAGAATAAAAGAGCAATATGGAGAACATAGTCGAGAAGTTCAAGGATTAAAACAAGTACAAGAAGACCAACTAGGTATAATGGATGCCCAAATATTAGCATTACAAAGTCAGTTAAGTTTAGTAGGAGAAATAGCGACAACATTTACAGAGACATTTGAAAAATTAGCACAACAAAACTTTGTAGATATACTACTAGGAGATAAAAGTAGTTACGAAGGTTTTTCAGCAATAAAAGACGGTATTCAAAAACAATTAATGAATATAGGAGTTGAAAGATTTATAGTAAACCCAATGGTTGGTGGTTTTCAAAGAGCGTTTGATGCTCTTAGAGGTAATATTGCAAATCAATTAGGAATAATACCAGGTCAAAATGTTCTTGAGATGACAAAAGAAGAACAAGCACAAAATCAACAACAAGCGTTATTTACATCACACGTAAATGGAATGGCTTCCGTAATGACTCAGCATGTACAAAACATGGCAGCAGTAATAAGCGGAGAAGGCCCAGCTGCAGTAGTTGCTGAAAGTGTAACTGACCAATCTACTCAACAAGCAGGACTCGGAATAATTTCTCATTACAAAGACCAACTTGAAGGATACGTAAATCAAATTAATAATACTATTGGAATACTTCAAGGACAAGGTCAAACTTTTGATGGATTTGGTGCCGCAACAAACTCACCTGCAATACAAGCTTTAGAAAAGGCGAGAACAGACCATTTGGGAAATATTGCAAATCTCGATGCTAAAGCAGGAATAATAGGAGGCGGAGGTGTTGCAGGAACAGATTTAGCTTCTCGTATATTAGACTCCGCAAAAGCAGGAAAAGGTTTAGCAGGAGTACTAGGAACTAAAAATAATCCAATGTCTGTTAGTATTGTTAAAGATGAAACAACAAAACTAACTGCAAGTGGAGCAGGTGCAGATCAAAAAATATCTGACGCTATTGGTGGAGCTATGGGTGGAACAGAAGGCACTACAGGAGCAGCAGGTGGTCCATTAGGAGGCATACTAGGAAAGATACCAGGACTAGGTGGTTTATTCGGTGGTGGTGGCGGCCTAGCAGGTGGAGGAATATTATCCTCTATTATAGGCATGATACCAGGATTAAATATGATAGCACCATTCTTATCTATTTTTGGATTAGCAAAAGGCGGAATCATTGGACTAGCAAAAGGTGGTCTAATGCCAAGATATGCTGATGGTGGAATTGCAACTCAACCAACATATTTAGTTGGAGAAGGAAAACAAAATGAAGCAGTTGTACCACTACCAGATAATAGAAGTATACCAGTAAACTTAGGTAGAGGCGCGGGGTCTACAAATAACACAAGTATTAATGTAAATATTGATGGCTCAGGAGCAAGTGCTGATGTAACAGCAGACGGCGGTGCACAACTCGCTGAAGCAATTAACGCTTCTGTAATGGCAACAATTATAAAAGAACAAGCACCAGGCGGAATACTAAACCCAACAGGATAAGATTATGGCACTAGGATTTAATGTAGGTGGAACACTCGGAGTTGTAAATCCAGATAGAGGGTTTTCACTATCAAATGATACTGTAGTATTTAGAGCAGAGTTCGGTGACGGCTACGAACAAAGAATAGCAAACGGTATAAATAATATAAAACAAAAGTTTGAAATGGCATTTGTAAATAGACCAAAAGACGAAATAGATGATATTGTTGACTTCTTTGCAGGAAAGAATGGAGCAACAGCATTTGATTATACATTTGCAAATACAAACGAAGGCGGAAACGAAGAAACAGTAAAAGTGGTAGTAGAAAGTTGGAATCAAACTTGGAAGTATGATGACTACTATGATTTAAAGGCAACATTTAGAAGAGTTTACGAAGCATAATGGCAGAAAAGATATTAGTAAAAGATTTACAAAAGTTAGACCCAGGCTCAGAACTGGTACAACTTTTTGAAATTGAATATGCTAAAAATAACTATGTATATGTAATGTCAGGGCTTGACTCTGATTTGACAGCAGTTCAAATGAGAGATTATACTAATAATGCAACTATAAGAACATATACTGCTATACCAATTAAAGCCGAAGGATTCGAAACAAAAAATGATGGTGCACAACCAAAGCCCACACTATCGATTGCAAATGCAACAACAGCTTTTAGTGGTGCAATTGGTACTACTGATTACGAAAGTTTAGTTGGACTTAAAATTATCAGACGACTTACTCTAAAGAAATATCTATATGGAGAAAGCGGAGATGCAAGTCCACCAATAGAATACCCTAGACAAGTATGGTATGTAGATAGAATAAAATCAAGAAATAAAGTACAGATTACTTTAGAACTTGCTTCCCCATTTGATTTGAGTGGAATACAACTACCTGGTCGTTCTATTGTGGCAAATAGATGTCCTTTTATGTATCAGGGCGCAAGTGACCATTTACCAGAGTATAAAAAAGCAAAGAGTAGATGTACTTGGAATATAGATGGGAAAAAGAAAATACAATATAGTAGCTATGACGGTGGAACAGAATATACCATTTATGCAAATGTAGACGATGAATATATTATTGATGAAAGTATTGTAAGTGGATTAAGTCCATCTTCAACTCCAGCAAGTATTACAATAGATACATATTATAAAACACAAATAAGTGCAAATAGATTTAATGCAAACGGAACAACAAGTAGTGTTACAAAAAACTTATACTGGCAAGCTACAGCAACAACAGCAAGTCCAGGCACAATAAGTGTAAGTAATAGTAACTTTAAACCAGTGAGAGTATATAATGCATACTCACATGGTACAGAATATTTTACATATTCAGATGATAGATATAACGATTATGTAACTTTTACTGACAATGTATCAACCAGTGAAACTTACAACTATACTCTTATGTGGAAAGCAGTAAAACCTTCAGAAAGTGTAAAACCTGATTTTGGAGTTTACTGGCAAAGAGGAGATACTTGTAGTAAAAGTTTAGATGGATGTAAACTGAGATTTGGATTTCAACCAAAAGATTCAGCAAACTCTAGTACAACAGGAAAGGCAAAAACAAATACGGGAGCAGACCTACCATTTGGTGGATTCCCAGCAGCAAAGGCATTCTCGTGATCGAAGATATTTTTGCTCATGCAGAATCAGCTGCGCCTGGTGAATGTTGTGGACTTGTTGTACAGGATGAAAACGGAGAAAAATATATTCCGAGTGAAAATCTCCACGAAGATAATTCGCAGTTTAAAATTGACCCAAAGTTATTCATTCATCATCAATTAAAATCAAATATAAAATATGTTGTCCATAGTCACTACGACTCGGATTGTCGCCCAAGTGAGTATGACATAGATAATTGTAATGCGGTAGGTATTCCATATTTAATTGTTTCCTACCCACAAAAAGAGGTATTTATACTAGAACCAACATGAAAAGAAAGATAATATTATTAGGTAGAATGGGAGAACTCTTTGGAAAAGAGCATAATCTCGTATGCAAAAATGTGCATGAAGCAATGCATGCTATCGACCAACTTAAGGGAGGCTTAAGAAAATATTTACTAGACTGTACTGATAAAGGTATAGAGTTTCATGTGGCAAAAGGAGATGAACTTCTTGAGTACGATAATCTACATTCAGATTTAGGAGAAAATGATTTAGTTATCACACCTTTACCACAAGGTGCAGATCTTCTAAAAACAATTATTGGTATTGCACTTATAGTTCTTGGAGCATTTACTTTTGGAGCAACAACAGCTCTTGGTATAGCACTTATAGTTGGAGGAGGATTACTTGCACTAAAAGGAATTGTAGATATGTTAACTCCAGAAATGCCCGATGATTCTTCAGATGAATCAAACTTATTCAAAGGGCCGATTAATAATGCTAAAGTTGGTATACCTGTGCCTCTCGCCTATGGAAAACTAGAAGTCGGTGGCGCACCTATAAACTTTGGATTTACAGATTCAAAAATAACTTCTGCACCAGGATTTACTTTTGGTAAAAAAGATGGAACAGGTGGAGGATACTCTGGTGGCAGTGGCGGTGGCGGCGCTGGAGGCGGCGGTGGCGGTGGCGGTGGCGGCCGTGAAAGAGACGCTATGAAATATTCGGAGCAAAAATAATGGCAGGTAATTCAAGATATAATAATTTTACAAAGACTACTAAACATCAGACTGCTGTTATTTATGATGCTATATCAGAAGGCCCAATAGAAGGATTAGTTAACGGGCCAAATAGTATTATAATAGACGGAAACCCTGCGGCTTCTCAAAATGTTTCTACTTATTATCAAATGTTTAGGTCACCAAATGCTTCTTATGTATCTACTACAAGAGTTATTACAGATATTGGTGGTGGTAATATATTTGATAACATTACTACAGCACAGGGGGAAAGATACGCTTCAGTTATTGCAGGTAAAAAACGAGCAACAGATTGTAGCACAACAGCAGGATCACGAATTATTACTACAGCATCAGCTTTCTTTGCCGCAGATGATATTTATGATGAAGGAGTACCGCTCAATCAATTTATCAGAATCGAAGGAGCAGGTGTAGCAAATGGAGAATACGCAGGACAGATCGTACAATACATAAATACTACTGCGGTAAGAGTAGACTCAGCTCCCGCTCAAACAGTATCTTCCGCAAATGTTTCTATAGACTTAGTCGATAAAGTTGCAAGTTATTCTGGAAATACATGTACTTTAACAACAGGGGGTGGAATTAATACAAATCCAACTGCGGTTTTACTATCCCCACCAGCAGTATCTGCAGGAGAACCTTTAAAATATAACTTTAATAATTTTGGATGGGCATTTAGACCAGGTGAGAGAGACCAATCTTATTTATCCGCGCCTTCAGGAGTCGGAAGTGCATCTTCAGCACATTCAATAAATCAAGCTCTCGATCAAACAGACTTACGCTCTATTGGACAACCTACAAACTCAGCTTTAGGAATTGATACTGATATTTCTCCAAATAGAAATGGAGAAAGTGGCATATCTAGAGTTGCATCTACAGGCATGAATATTGCAGACCCAGGTGAAATTGATTTTATTCGTGTAACTTTAAATCATGCACAAATGATTTCTCGAAAAGAAAATGGAAGAACAGGTAATGGATTTGCTGAGTATAGAATAGTATTTTCATATAAAACAGATTCGACAGATGATTTTGCAAATAATGAAAAAGTAATTTTTGGTAGATCAAGTTTAGCAAGTAGTCCAGCATCTTATCATGCCAATACTCGTGTTAAATCTGGCAGTACTGGAATAATTGATACACAGACTCAATCACCTTTTAATAGTATTTTTAGTTTTGATATTTCAAAGTATCAACCATTTACTGATTACAAAATAGATATACAAAGAGTATCTCCAATTAACCAAAAAGAAAATAGCTGGCAACAAACAAACCAAGGTAGTGTTGTTTCAATTGAAAACATCATTACAGACAAATTAACTTATCCTTATACTGCATATGCAGGAGTAGTAGTTGATGCAGAAGATTTTGAAGATATTCCAGAAAGAGCTTATGAAATAAGAGGACTTCGCGTAAAAGTTCCTACTAATTACTTTCCTTTAGAAGAAATACATGATTCAACAGGAATAAGAAGAGCAGTTGCATCTTACACTAGAAATGTAACTACTGGTGTAGATACAGGAGCAGAAGTTGATTGGGACGGTAACTTTAGAGGAGATAAGAAAACTTTTGATGGTGCTTCTCCAAACTATGAAGCAGTATATTGTAATAACCCTGTATGGGTTTTTATGGACTTAGTCTCAAATCCAAGATATGGATTAGGTAAATATGTAGACCCAGATTTTGACTTTACACAAATTGATAAATATACATTATACAATCTAGCAAAATATTGTGACGAACTTGTACCAGATGGAAAAGGCGGAACAGAACCTAGATTTACATGTAATTTATATATTCAAAAAGGTCAAGACGCTTTAAGACTATTAAAAGATTTAACTACTATGATTCGTGGTATGTTAATTTGGCATAATGGTCAAATAAGTTTAAACTCGAACAGAGAGAAAGGTGCTATATACACTTTTGGTAAATCAAATGTAATTGATGGAACATTTGAATATGCAGGAACTTCAAAAAGATTTAGAACAAATGAAATAAAAGTTACTTGGAATGACCCTGAGAATAGATATAAACAAGCAGTAGAAATTGTTACAGATGACAATAATATTGCAGAAACAGGCAGAGTAGTAACAAAAGACTTACCAGCACTTGGATGTACTTCACAAGGTCAAGCACAAAGACTTGGTAAGTGGCATTTACTTACTGAAAAATTAGAAAAAGAAGTTGTAACATTTAAAACAGGTATAAATGGTGGCGCACTTGTAGCAGGTGATGTAATTTTAATACAAGACGCAGATAATGAGAATGTTCAGTTTAGTGGTCGTATCTCTAGTGCAACATCATCAACTACTACTGTAATCGAAACAGACAGAGCAATCTCTCTCAATGGTACAGATAACTTTGACTTACATTTAATCTTTCCAAAAGGCGGTGCTTATATTGGACAACCAAGAGCAACTATAAATGGAAGTTCTTATAGCGTTGGTGATTTAATATTAGAACACGCAAATGGTACTGCTATTACAACTCAGGCTTCCGCGTCACAATTAAAAGATGATGCAGGCGCACTTGTACAAGTTATCTGGTCAGAAGATCAAAGAATAGAAACAAAACCAATCTCATCATATAACTCATCAAATATTACAGTATCAAGTGCATTTAGTGAGGCTCCAAATAGTGAAGTAATGTATGCAATTACAGGACAAACAGCACAAGGAGCAGATGTTACAGGTAGTGCAAAAGAATACATAATTACTCGAATTAAAGAAAATACAAAAGACATGACTTTTGAAATTACTGCAGCTGAGTATGATGTAGACAAGTTTTCAGAAATTGATAGAGGATGGGTAATTCCTGATATACCAGATGTTATGCGTCCACCAAAAAGAACAGAAGTTGTACCTGTACCAGTGAATGTTTCCGTAGCTATTGTACCAGATGATGAAGGTGGAGACAATACCGATGTAGAGAGTGCAACCACAAAATATAAAGCATTAGTACAATGGATTGCACCAAAGTCACTAAGAACAGATCAAGATGGAAATGCACTTGATGATGTATATGAGCATTTGGCTGGATTTGATTTAGAACATGATGTTCCACAATCAGACAAAGTAAAAAATAATACAGGGTTTATTCGAGAAGCAATTAGATCTAGAGGGCAAAATAACTTTTCTATACGAAATGTATCAACAGGAGATGAGTTTAGAGTTCGTGTTAGAACAGTAAATACTCAAGGATATACTTCTGAGTTTATTCAAGCAAAGTTTACCTTTAGTCCAGAAGATATGGTAGTACCTACTTCTAACGTAATTGGAGCAGGAATCAATCAAGTAATTGCAAGAGGTGGTACATTGTCTACAGGAATGACTATTAATACCTCTACAGGTGCAGTAAGTTTTGATTCTTCAACTTATACTTTTCAACCACCAACAGGAGTTCCTACAGTCTCTATAACAAGTGGAAATACTAATTTTACAGACGAGTCATTCAGTAGTTTAGCAAACGGTCAAACAGGATATTTATTATTTGACTATGATGGTAACTTAGCAAGAGGAGCAACAAGAACAGATGTTTTAAGATCGATTGTTATAGCTTCAGATAATGTAGCAGCTTCCAATACAAGTAATGTACCATATTATTTTAATTTCTTTCAACGACTTGGACAAGCAAATAACGACTTAACACAAGCAAATGGTACTTTTAGTTTATCACAGTTTTCTTCAAATCTAACAGGTACTTCTACAACTTTTGAACTAGATTATCAAGCAGGGGATGTAATAATTTTAGACGATGCAGGTGCTTCTCGATTCTGGGCAAGAGTTGCTCATGTAGAAAGTAACACATCAATGACTATTGTAAATGCTTCAGATAGAGATTATTCAGGCGCAAACTTATTTAGACAAAGTCTAAGATTTGATAGACAAAAAGATTCAATTATAGCTTCGGTTACAAATACAGCAGGAACATTTAGTTTAGTTAACTTTGCTAGTGGAGAAAGAGGAGCAGATGGATTACCAGGTGCAAACGGTGCAGATGGAGCTGCAGGAATAGATTCAAGAACAGTAAACTTAACTATAGGCGACCAAGCATTTACATATTCAAATACAGGAAGTAGCCCATCACCTTCAAGTACAACAGTAACAGCTACTGCATTAAATACGACTGGAACAGTATACTACGAGTTTTTCTTAAATGATGTAAGTCAAGCAAATACTACCACTAATACTTATACATATACTCCACAGGCTTCTTTCAGCAATATGCCTGATAAAATAGAAGTTCAAATTAGAGATAGTGGTGAAACTGCAATTAAAGCTAGAGACCAATTAACAACATACGGAGTTAAACCTGGAACAAACGGAACAAACGGAACAAACGGAACAGATGGAAATGATGGTGCAGATGCGATAACTGTTATATTATCTAATGAGGCACATACACTTCCAACCACAAATGCGGGAGTAGTAACTTATACTGATTCGGGAACAGATATTCTAGTATACGACGGTACAACTCAAGTTCCTTACGATGACAGCTCTCCTTATGATTCGCCTTCTTTTAGAGTAAGTGCTTCAGGTAGTAATATTACTGTAGGAAGTGCAAGTACTGTTTCAACATACACAAGAAGATTTGCAAATCACAGCTCTATGACTGCAGATAATGCAAAAGTAACTTATACTATTACAGTCAAAAATAGTGATGGTAATGAGTTTACATTTACAAAAGTACAATCATTATCTAAATCAATTGGAGGAGACGATGGAGCACCAGGAGTAGATGCATATACTGTAGTTTTTACAAATGAATCACACGCTTTTGATGCAAATAGTAGCGGAACAATCAGCGATTTTACAACTTTTAGTTCAAGTCCAACAGTATATAAAGGAAGTCAGGCATATACTTATGATGCAACTTCTCCTTATACTGCAAATAGTTTTAGATATGGAACAAGAACAGATGTAAATGTAAGTTCAGCTGTATCAGCAAGTGGAGTAGTTTCTTTAAACTCAAACTCAGCAATCGGAAGTGGTGCAACTCTTACAGGTACTGTAACTATTCCTATTATTGATAATAACGGTGGTGCAACAGTTGCTACAAAAACACTTTCATTTGTAAAAGTTAACGCAGGGTCTATAGGAACAGATGGAGTTAGAGGCTCAGGAATATTCACTTTCGAAGAATCAACAACTACAGAAATCAGTGCTGCACAAGCAGTGAACTTTGCAGGAACATTAAATAATGCATCCGCAGTTGCAGTTGCAAACGCAGTAATACAGTCATCTTCTGATGGATTTTTAAGACCAAATGATAGAGTAACAGTTACAGATAATTCAGCAGATTCCGCTGGAACAAGAGTATATAATGGCTCAGCAGTATCTTCAGCAGGTTCAGTAACAGCAGCAAACTTTAGTGCTTTAGTAGTAGAAACTTTTGATGGTTCAGTAATCGTTGAAGGAACACTAGCAGCTAACAGATTAAGTGCAAATACTACATTTACAAATAGAGCAAATATAGCAAATACAATTCAACTTGGAACAAGTGGAGACAATGGTAAGTTTGTAACTGCAAATAAAACAACTTTTGCAGATGGAGACTTAGGAGTATACTTTGACGGTGCTGGTAATGTAAATATTGGACAGGATTCAGGAAACAAGTTTATTAAGTTCTATAGTGCAAATGGAACACTAGCTATAGGACAATCAGTACAAATAGGTGCTACTGCAGCTTCTGATATTGAAGCAGAAGTAGGAGCAACAGCTGCAGCTTCAGCTGCTCAAAATACAGCTAATTCAAAAGCTACTTTATCAGAAGCAAATACAGCTGCAAATACAAATATACTATCTAACGGTGCAAAAACTGGAGGGTCTGTTGGTGGGTGGACTATTGATTCTTCAGCAATTTACAGTGGAACAAAAGACACAGCAGGATATACTTCAGGGTCAGGAATAACATTTAATAGTGCTGGCTCTATACATGCTAATCAGTTTTATATTGATACATCAGGAAATGCTTTCTTCAAAGGAGACCTATCAGCTGCAACTGTAACAATAGGACAGATTGCGGAGTTCCCTAATACAGCCGCTATGAACACTGCTACAAGTAGTGCAGCATCCGCAGCAAATAATGCAGCAAACTCAGCAAGTGATGCAGCAAACTCAGCAGCTGCAGCCCAAAGTACCGCAGACTCAAAAGTAACTCATGGCGCAGTTAATACTTCATCTACTATAGTAGGTGGTGGAGTAGGTGGATGGACAATTACTCAGTATCATTTAGCAGGTGGAGCTATAGTTGGAAACTATACAACAGGCACATCAACTTCAGGAAATGGAACTTATTTAACAACTGGAGGATTATTACTAGGGTCAGATGGATTTATTTCAGCAAATCAGTTCTATCTAGACACAAACGGTAATGCAGGGTTTAAAGGAACAATATCAATTGGGTCAATTACAACAGCAGGTGGAGCTACTTCAAGCTCAGTAAATAATGTAGCAAACTCAGCAGCTAATGCAGCAAGTGACGCAGCTAATGCACATACTACGGCAAATAGTGCAAACAGTCAAGCAAACGGAACAGTTGCTTCTTCTCCAAATCAAACTGGAGGAGCTGTAGCAGGATGGTCAATTAATGCAAGTGCAATATCAAGCGCAAACATTGTAATTGATTCAACTAATCAAAGGATTTTAATTTCAGACTAATGGCAAATAGAGTAATAATAGGTAATATCGGAGGGGGTGATTTTGGACTCCAAGTATCTCAACCAGGAGATAATGTATTAAGTCCAACAGAGCCTTTAATTTTTGATTCAACTTCAGTAAGAAGTGGAATGACATATGCGGGAGGTAGTGCTGCTTCTACTACAGGAATAAACTGGTCTAGTACAAAAGGAACACTTGGGTATATACCTTTGTGTGTTTCAATGGATGATAAAAAAGGAACTATTGAAAGTTATAATAGTGGTTCAGAAGAAGAAAGGTATCAAGAAAGAGCAGGAATGCACGAAGTAACAACAACCAATATAAATCCAATAAAGTTTGAAGAGTCTGTAGATACCGTAACTGGCGGAGGTGCAGGAGTAAGCAGAACTGCAACTAATTTTAAGTTTATTGTACTACGCCTTCCCTGTCAGTATGGAAAAATGAACGACGCAAGTTTATGGACATAAAATGGCTAATCGAATTATAATAGGAAAAAGTACAAATACAAATCTTGGACATACAGGAGGCAAGTTTGGTTTATATATTTCTCGAGAAGGAGATGATATAACAACTTGTACAAAAGATCAGCTTGTATTTAATACAGATAATGCTGGTGCTGTAGCAGGAGCAATTGATGTTGGGCAATTTCAAATAGTTCCTATCGCAGGTGGAACAAATGCTTCTACGAATGTTACTGTTGCAAGTGGCTCTACAGCTACAATAAGTACAGAAGATTTAGGAACAGGAAATCTTTTATACACTGATTTTGAAGGAACATTTACTCCAACAGATGATTTTGAACAAACACTAAATGGAAACTATACAGGAGCTACAAGTGGAACAATAAGTAATACAGGAGATACTTCTATAACTGCAACAGTATCAGTTATAAAAGGTTTTTCAACGGCGGCACTTTTCTAATGGCAAATAGAGTACTAGTAGGTAAAAGAGGCACTTCAGATTTTGGTGTTTTCGTTTCGCAAAATGGAGTAGATGTTGCTAATACAAGTATTACAACTCCACTTGCTTTTGATTCTCGTGCTGTTCGTGGGTTAGTAATTCATGCAAAAGGAGAAGGGTCTCTTGCCCCACATGCTACTAATGATGCATCAGGAGTTGATTATCCTACAAGTACTACAATAAGTCATAGTTTAGGATATGTACCTCTTTATGTAGTAAGATGGTGTTATGCAAGTGATTTAACAAGTGGTGTTGCAAATAGAATGTATACACCAAGTTATGCAAGAAACAATAACTATGGCTATGATTTAATCGAAGAAGTAGAATCTACATGGGACGAAATATCTCTAATGGGAATATCTACAACAATGAGCACTACTCAACTTACTATTTATAATCACGAGTTTGGGTATAATGTCGAAGTTGGTGATGATGAAGCAGGCACAGCACCAAATGAAGAGTTTGGTACAAATAAACAAACAATATATTACGCATATATAATTTTTAAAGCAAAAGATTTTACAGGAGGATTAGGGCTATGAGCACCTATCATATATTTTACGATTCAAATAAAGATATTAAATGGGCTGCAGACGCTCCCGTTACACAGGATATAATTAATTCTCAAGCAGCCTTGGGATTATCTTATTTGTCTCTTGAGCTAGAACAAATACCTGCTTGTGACCATTTTTATATAAATGATGCTGAAGATAATGTAGTCGGGTATCATTCATTTGATTTAACTTTTTCTGCAACTACTATTGATGTTGATGGTACAGTTACAGTTACAGGATGTCCAGCAGGAACTGAAATATTTTTGAATAAAGTATCTCAAGGTACATATGAAAGCGGGGCTTTAACTTTTACAGGAACAATGGCAGGACGACATACACTACAATTTAAAAAAGATAAGTATTATGTAGCAGGACAAAATATAATAGTAAATAGGAGATTAGCATGAACATAGATTTAGAAACAGCAAATGCAAATTACTCTGATAAAAGACAAAAATATTATCCAACCTTAGGAACTCAGCTTGATTTACTTTGGCACGCCATAGATGACGGAGTATTTGGGGATAATGCAAAATTAACCTCTTTTTATACAGAATTAAAAGCAGTCAAGGACAAATATCCTAAATCGTAGGGTAAAGAAAACACCCCGCAAAAATAGTTCTTGACACCACCTCAAGTTTTTGATATAATTATTGCATATAGGAGTATTTTATGGCAGCTGGAAATTATGACATAGTTATCGATCAGGGCGCAGATTTTGCCCTTTCAATTACTATTGCAGAAGACGGTGAGACAACTAATTTATCTAGTCACACAGCTTCAGCGCAACTTCGACCAACTCCCTCCTCAAATACTCTTACAGCAACATTTACCTGTACAATAACAGATGCTGCAAATGGTGCATTGTCAATGAAACTTGGACATGCAGTAACAGCAAATATTGACGCAGGAAAATATTATTATGATTTAGAACTATACAATTCTAGTGCAAATACTATAACTAGACTGATACAGGGTGTAGCAAGAGTTACACAAAATGTGACACGCTAATGGCAACAACGATAACTATTACTCCTACTAATACAACCCTTAATGCCACTGCACAGACTACAACTCTAACAATCTCTTCCGCTGTCGGAGGAGATGTATCAGACGCATCAATATTAACTTTTACAAATCCTGTAGGTACTCTTACAGGTCAAAGCACAGTAGAAGGTGCGCTTAATTTTCTAGCAAATCAATTTTATGTTGCAACAACAGCTCCAACTGCGGGTACAACAGACTTAGCAGAAGGAGATTTATTTTATGATACTGATGATAATCAGTTAAAAGTTTATCGAGATGTCAATGGAACAGCGACATTTGTTCCGATAATGATCGGGAACGATTCAGCAGACTCAGACACGATAGACGCAGGAGCTTTTTAATAGCTCGATAGGAAATAATCATGGCACAAACGATTAAAATTAAAAGAAGTAGCAGTTCCGCCTCTCCAACTTCACTAAGTGCTGGTGAATTAGCGTATTCTTCTAATTCGCAGAAGCTATTTATTGGAGCTCCAACTGATGGAACAGTTACAACTATAGGTGGTGACTTATATGTCGCTATGTTGGATCACACTGCTGGTACACTTACCGCAAGTTCTGCAGTTATTGTAGATTCACAAAGTAAAGTTGACCAACTAAAAACTGGTAATATAGTTTTAACTGGGTCTACAGATACTATTTCTACATCATCAGGTGATTTAAATATCGCACCAACTGCAAACTTAGTGATTACACATGGAGGCAGTATAGATGTAGATGCACAAGCCACAGATTTATTAATTGCTGACAATGAAGCAGCATCTTTTGTAATTAAGGAAGGCACAACCCCTTATTTAACATTCATTACAACTAACGGCTCAGAATCCATTAATGTGGGTACTATGTCTCTAAATACAGGCGGATCTTTAGAGGTAACAAGTACAGCAAATATTGGAAGTAATTTAGGAGTTGTTGGAAATATTACTGTAAACACAAATAAGTTTACAGTATCATCAGGAGAAGGTAATACTAGCATTTCAGGTACATTAGGCGTAACTAATGCTGCAACTTTCTCATCTACCGTAGGTATAACAGGAGCATTAACAGCAAATGGTGCTGTAACTTTAGGAGATGCTTCCACAGACACAATAAATATCAGAGGTAATGCCCAATTCGGGAATACAGTTGATTTCAACGCAGGATTTAATGTCGCTTCAACTAATACCATTGATATGGGTGGTAATAGAGTACGAAATATAGGTACTCCTACCCAAGCAACAGACGCAACAACAAAAGCATATGTAGATAGTGTAAAACAAGCACTAGATATTAAAGATTCAGTTAAAGTAGCAACTACTGCTAGTTTATCCGCAACTTATGACAATGGTACATTAGGCGTAGGTGCAACTCTTACAGCTGATTCAAATGGTGCAATCTCAGTTGATAATGTTTTATTATCTTCAGGAGACAGAGTACTTGTTAAAGATCAATCAACATCAACTCAAAACGGTATTTACTCTGTAACAACCGTTGGTGACGTAAGTACCGCATTTGTACTTACTAGAACAGACGATGCTAATTCAAGTGCAGATGTAAGTGGCGGATTATTTACATTCGTTGAAGCTGGGGATACTAATGCTGATAATGGTTTTGTATTAACAAATATTACAGGATCAGCTTCTCTTGGCAGTGACGGTCTTACATTTACACAATTCTCAGGTGCTGGACAAATTACAGCAGGAGACGCTTTATCTGCAACAGGTAACACACTAGATGTAAATGTAGATGATTTAACAATTGAAGTTAACTCAGATCAGCTCAGAATTAAAGGTATCGGCTCAGTTTCAGAAGGCGATTTAATTTTTGGAGCAAATGGCGGTGGCTCTTATACTAGATTAGCTATCGGAGCATATGACTCAACTAACTCAGTAGGACAAGTACTACAAGTTGGCAATAACGGAACAATAACTTGGACAAATACATTAGACGGAGGCACATTCTAATATGGCACATGTGATTAAACCAAAAAGGTCAGAAACTGTTGGTTCAGTACCAGCAGCTGAAGATTTGCAAACACATGAAATCGCTATGAATGTAGCAGACGGAAAGATTTTTACAAAAGCAGCAAATGGTAGTATAGTAGAAGTTGGCTCTACTGGAGGACAGACTGAAGAAGATGTACTAGCACTTGCCATCGCACTAGGATAATAATATGGCATCATCATTTAAAACAGCAACTTTACCAAATGCAAATCTATCTTTGCAGACGGTTTATACTTGCCCAAGTGCTACCACTTCAACAATAATTGGATTATATTTATGTAATCAAAGTGGTGGTTCAGTAGAGGCAAATGTAGAGTTTTATGACAGTAGCACTGGAAATCATGTAGGGTTAACTTCAAGAACTCCTATACCAAGTGGAACAACAATAGCTGTGGTTGGTGGCGATGCCAAAGTAGTATTAGAGGCTGGCGATGCAATCAAGGTACAGAGTAATGTAGTCGATAGTATCGATGTGACTCTGTCATATTTGGAGCAAATATAATGGCATTAATAGGTAAGGAAAACCATCTAGTCTCCGTCTTGGAGGCAAACGCAGTTGGGACTACTGAATTAGTAAGTAATTCTGTTACTGCAAGTGAAATAGCAGCAAATGCTGTTGGTAGTTCAGAAATTGCCGCAAATGCTGTTACGAATACACAACTAGCAACCAACTCAGTTGGTACAGCACAGTTACAAGCATCTGCTATTACAGCAGTAGCAGATAACTCAATAGATTCAGCAGCTATAGCTGCAAACTCAGTTGATTCCAGTGAATTAGTAAGCGGATCAATTGATACAATTCATATCGGTTCAGGACAAGTTACAACAGCGAAGATAGCAGCAAACGCAGTCACTTCAGCTGAAATAGCTTCTAACTCAATTGGTAGTACAGAAATAGCAGCAAATGCAGTTGGTGCTTCAGAATTAGCACAAAACTCTATCGGAGTTATACACATTCCAGATGGATTAATTACTGCTACACAATTAGCTGCAAACTCAGTAGATTCAGCAGAACTTGTGAGTGGTAGTATAGATACTATTCATATTGGAGACTTACAAGTAACAACAGGAAAACTAGCTGCTGATGTAGTAGATGGTACAAAAATTGCAGATGACTCTATAGATTCAGAACATATAGCGGCAGGAGCAATTGATACAGAACATTTAGGAGCTGCCCAAGTAACAGGCGCTAAAATAGCTGCGAATACTATCGCAACAGGAAATGTAGCAGATAATGCAATAGACGGAACAAAAATAGCTACAGATAGTATTCAAGCAAGACATATAGGAACAGCTGCAGTAGGTGCGGATGAACTCGCATCAAACTCAGTAGATAGTGCAGAATTAGTAAGTGGTTCAATAGATACAATACACTTAGCAACTGATTCTGTAACAGCAGATAAAATAGCTGCAAACTCAGTAGATTCTGCAGAACTTGTTAGTGGTAGTATTGATACAATACATATAGGTACAGCACAAGTTACAACAGCAAAAATAGCCGATAATGCTATTACAGCAATTAAACTTACTTCTGGAATAGTATCTTCAGAACATATTGTAGACGGTACTATAGTATCGACAGATATAGCAGCCAATACTATTGCTACAGGAAACATAGCAGACAATGCTGTAGATGGTACAAAAATAGCTACTGACAGTATAGTTGCAAGACACATAGCAGCAAACTCAGTAGATTCAGCAGAGTTAGTGACAGGTAGTATCGATACAATACATATAGGTGCGGCACAAGTTACAACAGCAAAAATAGCCGATAATGCTATTACAGCAAGTAAACTTCCTTCAGGAGTAATCTCTTCAGACCATATTGCAGACGGTACTATTGTTTCAGGAGATATAGCAGCAAATACTATTGCAACAGGAAATATTGCAGATAATGCTATCGATGGCACTAAAATCGCTAGTAACTCTGTAATTTCAAGACATATAGCAGAAAACACAATTACATCTTCAGAAATAGCAACTGGTGCAGTAGGTGCATTACAAATAGCTGCAAACTCTGTAGATAGTTCAGAATTAGTAAGTGGTAGTATAGATACTATACATATTGGAACTTCTCAAGTAACAACAGCAAAAATAGCAGCAAATAATATTACTTCTGCAAAAATTGCAACAGACCAAGTTTTATCTAGACACATAGCTGCTGGAGCAGTAGATTCTAGTGAACTAGCTGCGAACTCTGTCGGAGTAACTGAACTATCAAGTGCAGCACTTGGGGGACAAACATTCACAGGTAATGTAACATTATCTGGTAACTTAACAGTAAACGGAACAACCACAACAGTTAATTCAACAACCACAACAATTGCTGATCCATTAATGGAACTTGGTACAGGAACAACAGGTACTCCATCAAATGATGCAGGTATCGTCATAGAAAGAGGCGACGAAAATAATGCATTTATTGGATTTGACGAGAGTGTAGATAAGTTTAAAGTAGGTACAGGTACATTTACTGGTGCTTCTACTGGCGACTTAGTAATGACAACAGGAACTATTCTAGCTAATATTGAAGGAAACGTTACTGGTAATTTAACAGGTAATGCTGATACAGCAACAACTTTAGCAACAAATAGAGCTTTCTCTTTAACAGGAGATGTAACTGCTTCAGCTGTAAACTTTAACGGATCAGGTGCAGTTGCTTTATCAACAACTTTAGCAGCAAATACTGTAGATAGTGCAGAATTAGTAAGTGGTAGCATAGATGCAATTCACTTAGCTTCTGACTCTGTAACAAGTGCTAAAATAGCAGACAATGCTATTAATAGTGTAAACTTTATTTCAAGCGGTTTAATTACATCAGACTTGATAGCAGATGGAACTATTGCAGCAGGTGATTTAGCAGCAAACTCAGTGGACTCCAGTGAAATAGTAAGTGGGTCTATTGACGCAATTCATATAGCAGACAATGCAGTAATAGGAAGTAAAATAGCAACAGACTCTGTAGGAAGCGATCAAATAGCTGATAGTAGCATAGGTGCAAATCACTTAGCTTCTGACTCTGTAACAAGTGCAAAAATAGCAGATAACGCTATTAATAGTGTAGCATTTATATCAAGCGGTCTAATTACATCAGACTTGATAGCAGACGGAGCAATTGTAGCAGGAGACTTAGCAGCAAACTCAGTAGATAGTGCAGAACTAGTTACAGGTAGTATAGATACTATACACTTAGCAACTAATTCTGTAACAGCAGATAAAATAGCAGCAAACTCAATAGATTCAAGCGAACTTGTTACTGGTAGTATAGATACTATACATATTGCAGATAATGCAGTTACAGCAAATAAAATAGCAATAGACTCTGTAGGAAGCGATCAAATTGCGGCAAACGCAGTCACAGCTTCTGAACTAGCAGGAAACTCTGTAACAGCAGTACAAATAGCAATAGGAGCAGTTGGTTCATCAGAACTTGCAGCTAATTCAGTAGACTCTAGTGAATTAGTAAGTGGTAGTATAGATACTATACACATTGCAAATAATGCGGTTACTGGAGCAAAAATTGCTCTTAATACTATTACAGCAAGTGAAATTGCAACAGATGCAGTTACTTCTGTACATATTGCAGATAACGCTATTAATAGTGTAAACTTTATTTCAAGTGGATTAATCACAGCAGACTTATTAGCAGCTAACTCAGTAGATTCATCAGAATTAGTAAGTGGTAGTATAGATACTATACACTTAGGAAATCTACAAGTTACAACAGCTAAAATAGCTGATCTTAATGTAACAAATGGAAAACTAGGAGCTAACTCTGTAACAGCAGCTAAAATAGCAGCAAACGCTGTTGGGTCAAGTGAGATTGCAAATAACTCTGTAACTACTACACAACTATCAAGTGGTGCTTTAGATGGCAAAACTATGACAGCAACTACTGGAGTAGTTATAGGTGCAACAACTCTTGGTTCAGGTGCAGTAAATGTAAATGGAAACTTTGGAGTACAAGACAGTAATCCACCACAAAAACTTCACATAGATGAAGTAGCTGGTATGGATGTAGGCACAGGAAGTTCATCTTCAGTAACTGAGTTTACTTTAGATTCTTTTGCAACAGCTACATTTAGAGCAGCTAAATATATAGTACAAGTTACAAATACTACAGATAGTGATTATCAAGTGTTAGAAATATTATTATTCCATGATGGAACAACCGCATATTTAACACAATACGCTTCTATATTTGACAATGGTGCACAGGCAACATTCGATGCAGATGTAAGTGCAGGTAATGTAAGATTAAGAGTAACTCCAGGATCAACTGATACAATCAGTTACAAGTTTATTAGAACAACAATAGAGGTATAATATGGGACAGAAACTAAACTTTAACATCGAAGATGCAGGATTTAGTGTTGATGGAAGTGAGAAGTTTGATGCCGCAGGTGAAGCTGCAGCTATCAGTATTTCGGCAGATAAAATAACAAGTGGAACAATTTCTTCCACAAGATTGCCATACACTATCACTACTACCGCGCCAGTAAGCGTAGGCAGCACTAGCAGTGGTCATATATGGTTTGTTTATTCGGCATAAGATATGGCAATATATATCAATGACAGCGGAACACTTCGTAATATCGACTTTCTTGCTATTAATGATAGCGGAACACTTCGTCGTATTAATGAAGTATACGTAAATGACAATGGCTCATTGGCTGGGCCATTTGAAATTGTTTATGTCACTGATAGAAATACTAATACTCAAACCACTTATATTTCTGGTACACAAGAAACTTCTTTTAATACAACAACAATTTTTAACACTACCAGAGATACTATCTCTACTTTCAACACTTCTAGAGTTTCAATATTCAATACAAGCAGAACTACAGAAACAACTAGAGATACTGTTACAACATTTAATACTGTTAGAAGTACAGTTACAACTTTCTTAACTACAACTACATTTAATACAACAATTACAACAACAACTGGTTTTGGAACAGTAACTACATTTAATACAACTCTTACAACTACAACAGAGTTTACAACCACAACAACTTTTGAGACAAGTAGAACAACAACATTTAATACAACTAGAGCAACTACTACTGCTTACGAGACAACTACATCTTACACAACTTTCTATGATACTATTATTGAAACATCTAGAAGTACAGGATTTACAAATAATACAAATACAAGTGTATCAACTATAACTGCGTTTACTGCAAGTACAGCATTTACAAACCTTACAAATACAAGTGTATCAACTATAACTGCATTTAGTGCAAGTACAGGATTTACAAATGCTACAAATACAACTGTATCTACTATAAGCTCATTTACTGCAATTACAGGATTTACAAATGCTACAAATACAAGTGTAGCTACTGTAACTGCATTTGGTGCAAGTACAGGATTTACAAATGCTACAAATACAAGTGTAGCTACTGTAAGCTCATTTACTGCAAGTACAGGATTTACAGCTGCTACAAATACGAGTGTATCAACTATAACTGCATTTGGCGCTTCAACTTCGTTTGTAACTACATTCGCTGTAAATACAAACACAACTAAATCAACTAATACAAGTATAGGAACTGTAACTGCATTTGGAGCAAAT
>Ga0129342_1000139_pt1 | contig 27026 bp, 38 predicted proteins | sample CPBDNA_5_FD_94426 | JGI IMG/M metagenome (GOLD analysis project Ga0129342, IMG submission 94426) | Freshwater to marine salinity gradient microbial communities from Chesapeake Bay, USA - CPBay_Sum_15_0.2_DNA | ecosystem: Environmental > Aquatic > Marine > Coastal | place: USA: Chesapeake Bay...
CACTCCGTCGGCATAGCCCACGGGGACCAGAGCGAGGGTGGTCTCGCGCGGTGCCCGCCACGTGAGGTTGTACGAGGCCCCGTGACCTGCGGGCACACGCTTGGTCGTCGCCACCGAAGCGCGCAAAGTCATCACCGGTCGCAGCGGACCCATGTCGATGGCCGGACCGGGTGCGATGCCGTACGCCGCGATCCCGATCCTGACCAGGTCGTAGCGCGTGTCCGGCCGGGCAAGTGCGGCTCCGCTGGAGGCGAGGTGACGCACCTCGGGGTCGACTCCCGCCGCGACCGATTGAGCGAGAGCACGTTCGAAGGCAGCCACCTGCGCGTCGGTGTCGGGGGAATCCGGCAGGTCGGCGCTCGCGAGGTGAGACCAGATCCCGACGACGTTGACCCGAGGCTCCCGCATCGCGCGGTCGAGGAGTTGCTCCCAGAGCGCGGGTGGGCAGCCCCCGCGCCCGAGCCCGGTATCGACCTTGAGATGGATACGAGCGACACTGCCGGCGCCATCAGCGGCACGCACGACGTCATCGAGCATGCCCAGGCTGCCGACTCCGAGATCGATGTCGCTCGCGACGCAGTCCTGCAGGCCGGGGTCTCCGGGCGCATAGAGCCATGCGAGCACCCGGCCTCGATCCCCATCTGCCCGCAACGTCAGCGCTTCGGAGGGGAGGGCCACGCCCAGCCACGGAACGCCCATATCTCGAACCGTGCGCGCAACCTCACCCTGCCCATGGCCGTAGGCATCCGCCTTGACGACGACCATGCGCTCGATACCTGGGTCACCGCAGGCGGGTCCCGCGAGGTGCTCGATATTGGCCCGCAAGGTCGCGAGGTCGACGAGCGCCTCAGCGCGCACGCTCACGACACGGTCCCGCGACGTACAGCGGCGATCGCGGCGGGGAGGCTCGCGATGATGTCCGGGGCCGTCACAGGCCGGCCGCCGTCAGCAGCGAGCGCACCCGCGATGCCGTGGAGACCGACAGCGGCCGCCGCGACTTCCGCGGCAAGGTCCTCGTTCAGATGGCCTCGTGCTGCGGCCCCAGCGAGCAGAGCACCGGTGAGGCCGGCGAGCACATCGCCGCTCCCCGCCGTGCCGAGGTCAGCGGTCGCGAACGTGTCGATGAAGGAGTCACCGCCCGGAGAGGCCACCACGGTGCCCGCGCCCTTGAGCACCACGATGGCACCGAGTTCGCCGGCGGCCCGGCGCGCCGCCGCGAGGCGATCCTCAGCTGCTCCAGATCCACACACGTAGCCGAGTGCCGCGAACTCCCCCACATGAGGGGTCAAGACTGTCGGCGCGGTCCGTGCAGCAAGCGAGGCCGCCGGACCTGACTCGTGCAGCAATCGCAGCGCATCCGCGTCCACAACGACAGGAGCGTCTACCGCGAGGACATCGGTGAGGACGCGGATCGCGTCATGATCCAGCCCCAGACCCGGACCCACAACCCACGCCGTCGTCCGGGCAGTCGCGACAGGGGCCGCACTGCTCACCACGACATCCCAGAACTCATCCACCAGGGCCTGGGCGATCCCATCGCCGCGATCCAGGACATGCACCATGCCCACATTCCCGTGGCGTGCGCTTCCCGTGGCCATGAAGGCCGCCCCTCGATAGCGCGGACTGCCGGCGGCAATCCCCACCACACCGCGGGAGTACTTGTAGTCCTCCGCCCCCGGCTCCGGTACGGCCATCGAGATGTCACTGGCGTCAAGCACGTGCGCCTGCGCCCGAGGCAGGGACGCATCCAGCCCGATATCGACGACGACGACCGCGCCCGCACGGTCACGCCCTGGGGCGACGACCAGCCCGGGTTTGAGGCAGCCGAAGGTCACGGTCACATCGGCATCCACTGCAGCGCCGGGATCCGCCACAGCACCGGTGTCGGCGTCGACGCCGGAGGGGATGTCGACAGCGACGACGAGGGCACCGGAGTCAGCCGCAAGGCGAGCGAATCGCGCTGCTTCAGCACGGAGGGCTCCCTTACCCCCGATACCGACGACGCCGTCAAGCACGAGGTCCGCGCTCGTGACGTCCTTATCGCTCGCCGAGACTGTGCCCCCGGCAGCGAGGAGTGCCTCAAGGCCACCGGCATGGCAGCGATCGCCGAGAACGACCGCGCTCACCCGCATTCCCCGTGCCGCTAGCCGAGCTCCCGCATACAGAGCGTCTCCGCCGTTGTTGCCGCTGCCGACAAGCAGCGCAGCGCGGGCTCCAGCGATCGGCATCCCCAGATCGCGGAGGAGGGTCGCACAGGTGTCGGCCAAACCGGTTGCCGCCCGCTCCATGAGGGCGCCTTCGGGCAGCCCCGACATCAGTGCCTGCTCAGCCGCGCGGACCTGCGAGACGTCGTACACCGCCCTCATGCCAACGTCCGCGACTACTCGACGGTGACGGACTTGGCAAGGTTGCGGGGCTGATCGACGTCATGGCCCTTGACGGTCGCCATCGCGCACGCGAAGACCTGCAGAGGCACCGTCGACACCAAGGGCTGCATGAGGGTGGGCACAGCAGGCACGCGGAAGATGACATCGGCGTACGGCGTGACGGATTCGTCACCCTCTTCGGCGATGACGATGGTGCGTGCACCTCGAGCGCGCACCTCCTGGATGTTGGAGATGATCTTGTCGTGCAAGGTGGCCCTACCCCTTGGCGACGGCACGATGCACACCACTGGCACACCCTCTTCGATGAGGGCGATCGGGCCGTGCTTCAGTTCCCCGGCGGCAAATCCCTCGGCGTGCATATAGGCGAGTTCCTTGAGCTTGAGCGCACCCTCGAGCGCCACGGGGTATCCCACATGGCGACCGATGAAGAGCACGGACGTCGCGTCCACGAGTTCGCGGGCCAGTGCCTGCACTCCCTCGCTCGTGTCCAGGACGAGGTCGACCGCCTGCGGCATGTCCGCAAGGTCTGTGAGGACGCCGCGGATCTCATCGCCGAACATGTTGCCGCGCACTTGGGCGAGATAGAGCCCCACGAGATAGGCAGCGATGATCTGCGTGAGAAATGCCTTGGTGGATGCCACCGCGATCTCGGGGCCCGCGTAGGTGTAGAGGACGGCATCGCATTCGCGGGGAATCGTCGACCCGACGGTGTTGCAGATGGCCAGCGCCTTGGATCCCTGCTCGCGCGCGTAGCGCAGGGCCATGAGCGTGTCCATAGTCTCGCCGGACTGCGAGATCGCGATCGTGAGGGTGCGCCCATCGACAATCGGGTCGCGATAGCGGAACTCACTCGCGAGCTCCACATCGACAGGGATACGTGTCCAATGCTCGATCGCGTACTTGGCGACCAATCCCGCGTGGTACGCGGTGCCGCACGCGACGACGACGATCTTGTCCACCTCGCGGAGTTCAGCATCCGTCAAGCGCATCTCGTCGAGGTGGAGACGACCATCGCGGCCCACGCGACCGCGTAGTGAGTCGGCGACAGCCTTGGGCTGCTCCGCGATCTCCTTGAGCATGAAGAGGTCGTAGCCGCCCTTCTCCGCAGCCGCCGCGTCCCAGGTGACGGTGAAGGGCTTGGCTTCGACCACCTGGCCGTCGAAGTCGGTGACGATGACGTCATCACGGGAGATCTGCACGACCTGGTCCTGGCCGAGTTCGAGCGCCTCCCGGGTGTGGGCGACAAAGGCCGCGACATCCGAGGCAAGGAAGTTCTCGCCCTGGCCCAGGCCAACGACGAGGGGTGAATTGCGCCGAGCGGCGACGACGACATCGACGTCGTCGGCGACAACAGCAACAAGGGTGAAGGCTCCCTCGAGCTGGCGGCAGGTGCGGCGCATGGCCTCGGCCAGGTCACCACCGGAGCGAGGGAGCTCCGCCGCCAGCAGATGGGCGACAACCTCGGTGTCCGTCTCCGAGGTCAGCACAACACCCGTCGCCGCCAACTCGTCGCGCAGTTCAGCGAAGTTCTCGATGATGCCGTTGTGGATGACCGCAACGGTGCCGTCCTCGCTCACGTGTGGGTGAGCATTGACGTCGGTGGGACCGCCGTGCGTGGCCCAGCGGGTGTGGCCGATGCCGAGCGTCGCGGCCTCGAGGGGATCCTCGCCGAGCAGGGACTCCAGATTGGCGAGCTTGCCCGCCTTCTTGCGGACATCGAGGCGATCACCGGTCACCACGGCGACACCCGCCGAGTCATAGCCGCGGTACTCCAGGCGGCGCAGACCTTCGACAACGACCTCAAGGGCCTGCTTCTCACCGACGTAGCCCACGATGCCGCACATGGGGCCAGGGTACGCGCTCGCGGGACCACGGGGACCTGCGACGCCTCGTGCGGACGGGCAGGTCAGAGGGAGAGCGAGGCGCGGACGGCCGCAGCAATCGTCTCGGCTCCGTCACGAGCGGCCTGCTCGGTGGGCGCCTCGACCATGACGCGCACGAGCGGTTCGGTTCCGGAGGGCCGCAGCAGCACGCGTCCCGACGCTCCTAGTTCACTTTCGACCGCATCGACAGCGGCCCGGACATCAGTGTTTTCGGCCAGGCCAGCGCGGTCCACGCCCTCGACGTTGATGAGGACCTGAGGTAGGCGCGTCATCACACCCGCGAGGTCGCGCAGACTCTGCCCCGTCTCGGCCATGCGGTCGAGCAGGGCAAGTGCGGTGAGGAGGCCGTCACCGGTGGTCGCCCGGTCCAGGATGACCACGTGTCCGCTCTGCTCGCCGCCGAGCGCGTAGCCCGATGCTCGCATCTCCTCGAGGACGTAGCGGTCGCCGACCGCGGTCGAGACGACCTCGATCCCCTGCTCGGCCATCGCGAGCCGGAAGCCGAGGTTGGACATCACCGTCGCGACGACCGTGTCTCGGGCAAGCGTGCCTCGATCCCGCATGGAAAGCGCGAGGATGGCGAGAATTTGGTCGCCATCGATGACGTCACCCTCTGCATCGACCGCGAGGCATCGATCCGCGTCGCCATCGTGAGCGATGCCGATATCGGCGCCGTGCTCGCGGACGGCCGCGATGAGATCGTCGAGGTGGGTGCTGCCGCAACCGTCATTGATGTTGAGGCCGTCCGGTGACGCATGGATCGCAATGACATGTGCACCCGCTCGCCGCATCGCCTCCGGCGACACCTGCGAAGCCGCGCCGTGAGCGCAGTCGACCACGACGGTGAGCCCGTCGAGGGGGTGCTGCACGACGTCGAGGACATGCTCGACGTAGTCCTCAGCGGCGCCCGGGAGCGCCGTGATCCGTCCCACTGCACCGCCGAGGGGCCGGTCCCAGGGCTCATTCAGACGAGCCTCGATCGCGTCCTCGATGGCGTCGGGCAGTTTGAATCCGTCCCCGTCGAAGAACTTGATGCCGTTGTCCGGCATCGCGTTGTGGGACGCGGACAGCATCACGCCCAGACTCGCGCCGTGACGCTGCGTCAGATAGGCGATCGCCGGGGTCGGGAGCACACCGGCGATGAGGACATCAATGCCCGCGCTCGCGAGGCCCGCCACCACCGCAGCCTCGAGGAATTCACCACTGGCGCGAGGATCACGACCGACCACCGCAGTAGGTCGAGAGTTCGAGCTGCTGAGTTGGCCCGCGTCTCCCAGGACGTGGGCCGCAGCAGCCGCGAGTGCGAGCGCGAGCTCTGCAGTGAGGTCGCGGTTGGCGAGACCACGCACGCCATCGGTGCCGAAGAGGCGACCGCTCACGGAAGTCCGATCAGCGCTTGCTGTACTGGGGCGCCTTGCGGGCCTTCTTGAGGCCGTACTTCTTGCGCTCCTTGGCCCGGGGGTCACGTGTGAGGAAGCCAGCCTTTTTCAAGGACGGACGGTTGCCCTCGAGGTCGATCTCATTGAGCGCGCGAGCGATACCGAGGCGCAGCGCTCCTGCCTGACCGGAGACCCCCCCGCCGGACATGCGAGCGATGACGTCGTAGCGCCCCTCCTGGCCCAGGGCCACGAAGGGCTCGTTGACGATCTGCTGGTGGACGCGATTGGGGAAGTAGGTCTCGAGATCGCGGCCGTTGATGCTCCACCGGCCGGTGCCCGGCACCAGGCGGACACGCGCGATGGCCTCCTTGCGGCGACCGGTGGCGCCACCCGGGGCGGTCACGGCGGGCCGCTCGGCAGCCGCGGCTGCCGACGAGGGCGTCTCCGTGGTGTACTCCGACGGGATCTCCTCTTCGAGGATCTCAGTCTCGGAAACGGTCACGTCATTACTTCCTTTCGCAGAGTGCGCGGTGATCGCTACTGCGCGACCTGCGTGATGGTGTACGGGGTGGGCTTCTGGGCGGCGTGCGGGTGATCGGGGCCCGCGTAGACCTTGAGCTTGCTCAGTTGCTGACGGCCGAGCTTGTTGTGCGGCAGCATTCCCTTGACAGCCTTTTCGATGACGCGTCGAGGATTGTTCTCCAGGAGCTCGGAGTAGGCCGTAGCGCTGAGGCCACCCGGGTAACCCGAGTGGCGGTAGTCGCGCTTCTGCTCGAGTTTGCTGCCCGTGAGGGCGACCTTGTCGGCGTTGATGATGATGACGAAGTCACCCGTATCAACGTGCGGAGCGAAGACCGGCTTGTGCTTGCCCCGCAGGAGCGTGGCGGTCTGGCTGGCGAGGCGCCCCAGCACGACGTCGGTGGCGTCGATCACGAGCCACTCGCGGCTGACCTCGCCCGGCTTGGGGGTGTACGTACGCAACGGAACCTTCACTCGCTCAGGGGTGCCCGGGGGCTCCCGATCGCGCCCGGGAGCGGGCACAACGACCGCTAAGGCTACCCGGGGCCCTTCTAGGGGTCAAAACGGGCCCGTGCCGCCCCCAGCGACCGCGCCTAGTCCCACACGGGCTCGTCGGACTCTCGGACCCGACCGTCCTCTCCCACGATGATGAAGCGATCGAGGCCGCGGGTGAACCACCGATCGTGCGTGACGGCTACGACGGTGCCCTCGAAGGCGGAAAGCGCCGACTCGAGCGCCTCGGCACTCTCGAGGTCGAGGTTGTCGGTCGGCTCGTCCAGGAGCAGCAGCGTCGCCCCCGAGAGCTCGAGGAGCAGAATCTGGAACCTCGCCTGCTGGCCCCCTGAGAGAGACATGAAGTCCTGCTCGCCCGCCGCCGCCAGGCCGTAGCGGTCGAGCGCTCGAGCTGCCTGCTCGCGTCCCATGCCGCTGCGATGGCCATCGCCTCGGTGGAGGATCTCCAAGAGAGTGCGCCCTTCCAAATCGGGGCGCACGTGGGTCTGGGCGAACCATCCAGGCCGCACCCGCGATCCAAGCCGGGCAATCCCGCGATGGCGCACCGGTGGGATCTCCACGTCCGAGACCGGCATGTGCTCGATGTCGGGATCGGTTCCCCCCGCCGCAAGCAGGCGCAGGAGGTGCGACTTGCCCGCGCCGTTGCGCCCCAGCACCCCGAGTCGCTCGCCGAACCACACTTCTAGGTTGAAGGAGTCAGTGAGGTCCGTGAGTTGCAGATCCGTGCAGACAACGGCGCGCTTGGCCGTGCGCCCGCCCTCGAGCCGCATGCGCATCTGCTGACGGAGCGGGATCGCCTGAGGGGGACCGACCGCCTCGAACATCCGCAGCCTCGTCTGCGCAGCCTGGTAGCGCGAGGCGAGCCCGTCGTTGTAGGCGGCCTTGGTCTTGTACATCTGGACGAGGTCCTTGAGCTTGCGGTGCTCCTCATCCCAGCGTCGCTTGAGTTCCTCGAGCCTGCTCATCCGATCGGCACGGGCATCGGCGTACGTCGCGAAGCCGCCCCCGTGCACCCACACCGTGTTGCCCGCAGCCCCGAGCTCCACCGTGACGATCGTGTCAGCGCACGCGCGCAGCAACTCGCGATCGTGGCTGATGAGCAGGATCGTCTTTGGGCTCGCCGTGATGCGCTCCTCCAGCCACCTCTTACTCGGCACGTCGAGATAGTTGTCGGGCTCATCCAGCAGGAGCACGTCGTCAGGGCCCCGGAGAAGTGCTTCGAGGACCAGGCGCTTCTGCTCACCGCCCGACAGGGTCTGGAGCGGGCGCCACTTCACGGTGTCGTAACCAGCGCCAAGCGCTGCCGTGCAGCACACATCCCAGGCCACTTCGGCGTCATAGCCTCCAGCGTCCGCGAAATCGCTCAGCGCCTGCGCGTAGCGCATCTGGGTGTCTGCGTCCTCCTGCGACATGAGGAGCTCCTCACACGCATCGACCTCAGCCGCAGCCTCCTGGAGCGCGACCGAGGACACCCCTAGCAGGAGATCGCGCACTGTCCCGTCACCGCTCGTCGTTCGCGCGGAGGATCCCCTGCCCTGTCCGATGAACTGCCGCATGACTCCGAGGCCGCCGGTCGTGACGACGCTCCCGCCATCCGCTGCGATGTCCCCCGCGATCAGTCGCATGAGCGTCGTCTTGCCGGCACCATTAGCACCGACGAGCGCAACTTTGGCGCCTTCTCCCACGCGGAAGCTGATGTCATCGAGGAGCACTCGGCCATCCGGCAGCGTGAAGGTCAGGTGCTGGATATCGATGTGCCCCATCACTCACCCCGGAAGGCACGCGTGACCGCCTGGCGCGCCCCCATCTCCGAGTCGTCCGGATACGCCACCTGGTCGAGGGTGAGCGGGTGCGGGGGCATCACCGTCACCGAGGGGTCGCGCTCGCGGCGCGCGAGGACCTCTGCCGGCCATGTCCGTGGCCGGCGTCCCTCGCCCACGGGGACGAGTACCCCGACGAGGGCGCGCACCATCGAGTGGCAGAACGCATCGGCTCTCACCGTCATGACAGCCGTGCCGTGGCCATCGCGCGCACAGGCGAGATCGAGCAGCCTGCGGACCGTGGACGCGCCGGCTCTCGGGCGACACAGCGCGGCGAAGTCGTGCTCGCCCAGCAGCGGCTGCGCCGCCTCATTCATCGCCGCCACGTCCAGGGGTCGCGGATGCCGGAGGGTGTCGTGACGCCGCAGCGGCTCCCAGGCGGTGGGCATGTCGCAGATCCGATAGGAGTACGACCGCGATAGAGCAGAGAAGCGAGCATCGAAGCCGACGGGAGCCACGCTCACCTGCCTGACCCAGACATCGTCAGGTACGAGCCCGCGCAGGCTCCGGGTAAGCGACTCAAGATCCAGGGCGCGCGCCTCCATATCGACATCCGCATGCGCCACCTGTCCGCGTGCATGCACGCCGGCGTCAGTGCGCCCGGCACACGTGATCGACACGGGCTCCGGGAGGCGCAGAGCCTGCGTGAGCGCGCCCTCGACGACACCTTGGACGGTGCGCAGGTCGGGCTGGCGAGCCCAGCCGGAGAACGCCGTCCCGTCGTAGGCGAGGTCCAACCGGAGTCGGATCATGACCCCTCCACAGAGCAGGAAGCGCCAGACCCCATGCGCTGAGGTCTGACGCTTCGTGCGTTACGCGCCTCGTGTGAGCGCGTCAGGCCTTGCCCTCTTCGCCGGATGCCTCGGCCGCTTCGGCCGGTGCAGGCTCATCGACGGCCTCCACCGTTTCCTCGACGACAGTCTCGGCCGGGGTGTCGACCGCGGTGTCCTCGACGACCGTTTCCTCGACGACAGTCTCGTCAGCAGGCGCCTCCGTCGCGGCGGCAGCAGCCTTGGTGGGCTCCTTCGCGGCCTTCTCCTTGGCGGCACGCTTCGTCGCGCCGGTGGCCTCGGCCACGACCTGCTCCGCCAGCGGCTCGACGAGCTCGATGATGGCCATCGGGGCGTTGTCGCCCTTGCGGGGGCCCACCTTGACGATGCGGGTGTAGCCGCCCGGGCGCGTCTGGTAGCGGGGACCGATCTCCGTGAAGAGCACGTGCACGACATCCTTATCGCGCACCACGGTCAGCACACGGCGACGTGCGGAGAGATCACCGCGCTTGGCGAAGGTGATGAGGCGCTCGGCAAGCGGGCGGAGCCGCTTGGCCTTGGCCTCCGTCGTGGTGATCCGACCATGCTCGAAGAGCGCCGTCGCGAGGTTGGCGAGCATCAGGCGCTCGTGCGCCGGACCGCCACCCAGGCGGGGACCCTTGGTTGGGGTAGGCATGTCATAACTCCTTGTCGCGGGTGGCTAGTCGGTTAGAGCTTCTCGTCCTCGACGAAGCCGAGGTCATCGTCATCGTCATCCTCATCACTGAAGTAGACGGCGGCGGTCGGGTCGAATCCGGGGGGGCTGTCCTTCAGTGCCAGTCCGAGGCTGACGAGCTTGACCTTGACCTCATCAATCGACTTGGCGCCGAAGTTGCGGATGTCGAGCAGGTCCGCCTCGCTGCGACCGATGAGCTCACCCACGGTATGGATGCCCTCGCGCTTGAGGCAGTTGTAGGAGCGCACGGTGAGGTCGAGCTGCTCGATCGGCGTCGAGAGCTGCTCAGCCACGAAGGCATCCGCCGGCGACGGCCCGATATCGATGCCCTCGGCCTCGACGTTGAGCTCCCGAGCGAGCCCGAAGAGCTCGACGAGGGTCTTTCCGGCCGAGGCGACCGCATCCCGCGGCAGCATGGACGGCTTGGTCTCGACGTCGAGGACGAGCTTGTCGAAGTCCGTGCGCTGCTCGACGCGGGTGGCCTCGACCTTGTAGGTCACCTTGAGCACCGGAGAGTAGATCGAGTCCACCGGGATCCGGCCGATCTCCTGTCCGGGCTGCTTGTTGAGTGTGGCGGAGACATAGCCGCGTCCGCGCTCGACGACGAGCTCCATCTCCAGCTTGCCCTTGTCGTTGAGCGTGGCGATGTGCAGGTCGGGGTTGTGCACCTCGACGCCCGCCGGGGGCGCGATGTCGGCGGCAACTACAGCGCCGGGGCCCTGCTTGCGCAGGTACATCACGACCGGCTCATCGTGATCGGAGGACACGACGAGTTGCTTGATGTTGAGGATCAGCTCGGTGACATCTTCCTTCACGCCCGGGATGGTCGTGAACTCGTGGAGGACACCGTCAATGCGAATGCTCGTGACGGCGGCACCGGGAATCGAGGAGAGCAGGGTGCGGCGCATCGAGTTGCCCAGGGTGTAGCCGAAGCCGGGCTCCAGTGGCTCGAGGACGAACCGAGACCGGAACTCGCTGATGGGCTCCTCGGTGAGGATGGGGCGCTGCGTGATGAGCACGTGATGTCCTTTCGGCGACGACCGCTATTTGACGTCGGATTAGGGGAAGGGACTGCTGGGACTACTTCGAGTAGAGCTCGACGATGAGCTGCTCTTGCACCGGGGTGTCGATGACCTGGCGCGAAGGCAGGGAGTGGACGAGGATCCGCATCTGCGAAGGGATGACCTCAAGCCAGGCAGGGACAGGCCGCTCGCCGATCTCGGCGTGAGCCACGACGAAGGGCGTCATCTCACGCGAGCCGGGACGCACCTCGATGATGTCGTTGGGCTGCACGCGGTACGACGGGATGTCGACCTTGTGGCCGTTGACGGTGAAGTGGCCGTGCGTCACGAGCTGGCGCGCCATGTCGCGCGACTTGGCGAAGCCCGCACGGTAGACGACATTGTCGAGTCGCGACTCCAGAATGCGCATGAGGTTGTCGCCGGTCTTGCCGGTGCGACGATGCGCCTCTTCGTAGTAGTTGCGGAACTGCTTCTCGAGCACGCCGTAGATGCGCGTGGCCTTCTGCTTCTCGCGGAGCTGCAGGAGGTACTCGCTGTCCTTGGTGCGGCCCCGACCGTGCTGGCCGGGGGGGTAGGGGCGCTTCTCGAAGGGACACTTCGGCGATTCGCACTTGGAGCCCTTGAGGAAGAGCTTGGTCTTCTCGCGACGGCAGCGCTTGCAGTCGGCGTCTGTGTATCGAGCCATGGTGTGTTCAGTTCTCCGTTCTCAGACGCGGCGGCGCTTGGGCGGGCGGCACCCGTTGAAGGGGACCGGGGTGACGTCCTGGATGGAGCCCACCTCCAGGCCGGTGGCCTGGAGTGAGCGGATGGCGGTCTCGCGGCCGGAGCCGGGACCCTTCACGAATACATCGACCTTGCGCATGCCGTGCTCCATGGCGCGACGGGCGGCCGACTCAGCGGCGAGTTGGGCCGCGAAGGGGGTCGACTTGCGGCTGCCCTTGAAGCCCACCTGGCCCGAACTGGACCAGGCGACCACGGCACCGCTCGGATCGGTGATGGACACAATCGTGTTGTTGAACGTGCTCTTGATGTGAGCGTGCCCGTGGGCGATGTTCTTCTTCTCCTTGCGGCGCACCTTCTTGGCGCCCGCCTTTGCTCCGGTCTTGGGAGGCATGTGCATCTACTCCTGAGGTCATCGGTCCGCTGGGGGCCAGGGGGCGACGGACGTCGCCATGGCTGCAGACCCGCGGACTACTACTTGCCGGCCTTCTTCTTGCCGGCCACGGTCTTGCGGGGACCCTTGCGGGTGCGGGCGTTGGTGTGGGTGCGCTGGCCATGCACCGGCAGGCCACGGCGGTGACGGATGCCCTGGTAGCACCCGATCTCGACCTTGCGGCGGATATCAGCTGCCACCTCGCGGCGCAGGTCACCCTCGACGCGCAGATTGGCTTCGATCCAATCGCGCAGCGCGACGATCTGATCGTCGGTGAGATCGCGGGCCCGCAGATCCGGGCTGATACCCGTGGCAACGAGCGCCTCGGCAGCGCGTGAGCGCCCAACCCCGTAGATGTATGTGAGCGCGACGGCCATCCGCTTGTCGCGGGGCAGGTCGACGCCGACCAGACGTGCCATGGGTGTCCTCTTCTTCTCTTCGCGGGAGGTGTGGTGGCGGCACCGGTCCCCTCCACCCGGAGGGGTCCTCGGCCTCTCGTCCGAGGGTGGCGTCCTGCGGCCTGCACGTGCCGGCCGTAGGGGTCGGGTACCGCGGTCCACGGGCCGGTTGGTCCGTGGGGGGGCGTGGTCGGGTTTTCTCTCCCTTGCACGCGCGACGTTGCGTCAGCCTTGGCGCTGCTTGTGGCGGACGTTGTCGCAGATGACCATGACCCGCCCGTGACGACGGATCACCTTGCACTTGTCGCAAATCTTCTTGACGCTCGGCTTGACCTTCACCGGAATCCCAACTCTCTACCTGACTGCTCTCTGCCTGCTGTCACTTGTACCTGTAGACGATGCGACCCCGAGTCAAGTCATAGGGCGACAGCTCTACGACGACGCGGTCATCGGGGAGGATTCGGATGTAGTGCATCCGCATCTTCCCGCTGATGTGGGCCAAGACCTTGTGACCGTTGTCGAGTTCCACACGGAACATCGCGTTGGGCAAGGATTCGGTGATCGTGCCCTCGAGCTCGATCGCGCCGTCCTTCTTTGCCATGCCCTCTGCTCTCCTCCGTTCGGGCTCCACGCACGCGCGCGACCCCACTCCGGAGGGAGGGGGTGCAGACGAACGGGGGTCCCGATGATCAGCCCGTCAAGTGTACGCGCGGCGCTGCTGTGGACCTAATCGGGGTCGATTCGCCCATCTCATCCGCATATCGGACACTCAACGGGGCGTCCATGAGTGGGCACGAGGGCCCTCGCCTAGGGGCGGTCAGCGCCCAACGCACGGCCGTGAATTCGCGGATGAGTGCGAGTTCTACTCACTCTCAGCCGCGAATTGCGCCGCCCGGCCCTGAACTTCGAGCGAATGGCGTTCACAAACGCCCTGATCTGCTCGACGTTGAGGTTGACGCTCACCGTCACCATGCCAGCCCGGCATGGGCGGCTCTCCCGTCCCGCCGGAACAAGCGACCACCAGCCAACCCGGGCCTACAGCCGCACCTCGTCGAGGGCCGTGAGCACCCAGGGGCCATCTTCCGTCACGGCCACGGTGTGCTCCCAGTGACTGGCGTGGGAGCCATCGCTCGTCACGACCGTCCATTCGTCGTCGAGCACCTCAACGGTCGGGTCGCCCAGGATGATCATCGGCTCGACGGCGAGCGCCATGCCCGGGACGAGTCGGGGGCCCTTGCCCGGGCGCCCGTAGTTGGGGACGGCGGGTTCCATGTGCATGCTGGAGCCGATGCCGTGTCCGACGTACTCCTCCACGATGCCGTAGGCCTCGCCGCTCGCTCGCACACTGGACTCGACCGCGTGGCCGATGTCAGAGAGACGATTGCCCGGCCGAGCTGCGGCGAGACCGGCCCACAAAGATTGCTCGGTCACGCGTGACAACTCCCGCAGGTCCTCGGAGACATCGCCCACCAGGACGGTGACCGCCGCGTCACCATGCCAACCATCGATGATGGCGCCGCAGTCGATGGACACCACATCACCGGAGGCGATGCGTCGCGACCCGGGAATCCCGTGGACGACCTCCTCATTGACCGAGACGCAGATATGCGCAGGAAAGCCGTGGTAGCCGAGGAACGAAGGCGTCGCACCCTCATCGCGGATGGACTGGGCAGCGCATTCGTCCATCTCAGCGGTCGTGATACCAGGGACGGTCATCTGCGCGACCCTGTGAAGTGTCTTCGCTACGACGAGCCCAGCCGCTCGCATGCTGACGAGCTGATCCGCGGACTTGATCTCAATGCGATCGCGCGAGCGAAACATGGTCAGCCGCGGATAGTCGACAGGATGCGCTCCGAGACGGCGGCCATGTCTCCCATGCCGTCGATGTCGACGAGGATGCCGCGCTCGCGGTAGACCGCGACCAACGGCGCGGTCTGCTCGAAGTAGACCTCGAGGCGTCGGCGGATGACCTCAGCCGTGTCGTCAGCGCGTCCCTGATCCTGAGCTCGCTTGAGCAGGCGGGAGACCACCTCGTCGGTGTCGACGGTGAGTTCGACGACCTTGTCGAGCGACGTTCCGTCGGCCTCGAGCATCATGTCGAGCTCGGTGACCTGCTCCAGGGTGCGCGGGTAGCCGTCCAGGAGGAAGCCCGGATTGCAGTCGTCTCGGGAGATCCGATCGCGCACCATCGCGTTGGTGATCGAATCGGGGACGTACTCCCCCGCGTCCATGTAGCGCTGCGCTTCCTCACCCAGAGGCGTGCCCGCACTGACGTTGGCGCGGAAGATATCGCCGGTGCTGATGTGCGGGACACCGAGGGCGCTGGCCACGACGACCGCCTGGGTCCCCTTCCCAGCCCCAGGTGGGCCCATGATCAGCAGGCGCATCAGCGCAGGAATCCTTCGTAGTTGCGCTGCTGGAGCTGTGAATCGATCTGCTTGACGGTGTCGAGTCCCACGCCGACGACGATGAGCAGGCTGATGCCACCGAAGACGAACTGATCGCCGATGCCGATGAGGTTGAAGGCGAAGACGGGCATGACCGCGATGAGGCCGAGGTAGATCGAGCCCGGGAACGTCAAGCGGTTGAGCACGTAGGAGAGGTACTCGGCCGTCGGCTTGCCCGCGCGGATACCCGGAATGAATCCGCCGTACTTCTTCATGTTGTCCGCGACATCGACCGGGTTGAAGGTGATCGAGACGTAGAAGTAGGTGAAGAAGACGGTGAGGGTGAAGAAGACGAGGAGGTACCACGTCGTGGTGCCCGTGGAGAAGTTGGTCGCGATCCACTGCGCCCACTCGGCCTGGCTGCCCGTGAGCTGCACGAGCAGGGTGGGCAGGAAGAGCAGGGACGAGGCGAAGATGACCGGGATGACGCCAGCCATGTTGACCTTGAGAGGAATGTAGGTCGAGGTCCCGCCGTACATGCGGCGACCGACCATCCGCTTGGCGTACTGCACGGGAATGCGCCGCTGGCCCTGCTCGACGAAGACGACCAGCGCCAGGATCACCAGGGACACCAGGAGGGTGAGCGCGAAGGAGAAGGTGCCACGGCTCACGAACACGTTGATGAACTGCGCCGGGATCGTGGCGATGATCGAGGTGAAGATCAGCAGCGACATGCCGTTGCCGACGCCGCGCTCGGTGATGAGCTCGCCGAGCCACATGATGACGGCGGTGCCCGCGGTCATGACGATCACCATGACGACGATGAGCAGCGGCGTCTGGTTGGGAATCAGTTCCTCATTGCAGCCGCTGAAGAGCTGTCCGGGCGTGCGCGCGAGGGACAGGATCGCGGTGGACTGCAGGATCGCCAGGCCGATCGTGAGATAGCGGGTGTACTGCGTGATCTTCGCCTGACCGGACTGACCCTCCTTCTTGAGGGCCTCGAGCCGCGGGATGACCACGGTGAGCAACTGCAGGATGATGCTCGCGGTGATGTAGGGCATGATGCCCAGCGCGAAGACCGACAACTGCAGGAGTGCCCCGCCGCTGAAGAGGTTGATCACGGCGTAGACGGAGTTGTCCGACGTCTGGTCGATACACCGCTGGATAGCGGAGTAATCGACGCCGGGAGTCGGGACGACGGAGCCCAGGCGGAAGACCGCCAGCATGGCCAGCGTGAAGAGCAGCTTCTTGCGCAGGTCCGGGGTGCGGAACGCCGCGACGAAGGCGCTGAGGTGCACGCTTACCTCCTGGACGATGCCGTGGCACCGCCGTGTCGTGGACGATGACCCCCGTAGGGCTCGAAGCAGCCTAACCTAGGCCCCCCCGAGCGCCGCCTGGGCGATCCTGGGTTAATCCTGAGCGATCAGAGCTTCTCGATGCTTCCGCCGGCCGCCGCGATCTTCTCCTGCGCCGAGGCGGAGAAGGCGTGCGCCTTGACCTGGACGGCGACCGAGATGTCGCCCTGGCCGAGGACCTTCACCGGCTGGCCCTTGCGCACCGCGCCGGCCGCCACGAGATCGGCGACCGAGACAGCGCCCCCCTGGGGGAAGAGCTTGCCGAGGGCGGCCACGTTGACCACCTGGTACGTGACGGTGTTGGGGTTGGTGAAGCCCTTGAGCTTGGGCAGGCGCATGTGCAGGGGCATCTGGCCGCCCTCGAAACGCGCCGGCACCTGGTTGCGTGCCCGCGTGCCCTTGGTGCCGCGGCCGGACGTCTTGCCCTTGGAAGCCTCTCCACGGCCCTTGCGGGTCTTGGGCGTCTTCGCGCCCGGTGCAGGGCGAAGGTGATGGACCTTCAGAGCCATGTCACTCGACCTCCTCGACTGAGACGAGATGGGAGACCGTGGCGATCATGCCGCGGATCTCAGGACGGTCTTCCTTGACGACCGTGTCGCCAATGCGCTTGAGCCCCAGGGAGCGCAGCGTCTCACGCTGACTGTGGGTGCCGCCGATGGGCGACTTGCGCTGGGTCACCTGCAGGCGAACGCTCATGATGCACCCGCCGCGCGAGCACGCAGGAGGGCCGCGGGGGCGACATCCTCAAGGGGGAGACCGCGACGAGCCGCCACCTCCTCCGGGCGCTCGAGATTGCGCAGGGCCTGGACCGTGGCATGCACGATATTGATCGCGTTGTCCGAGCCGAGGGACTTGGACAGTACGTCGTGGATGCCCGCGCACTCGAGCACGGCGCGCACCGGGCCGCCGGCGATCACGCCGGTGCCGGGAGCCGCAGGACGCAGGAGCACGACACCCGCAGCGGCCTCGCCGGTCACGGGATGGGGGATGGTGCCCTGGATTCGGGGCACCTTGAAGAAGTGCTTCTTGGCCTCCTCGACGCCCTTGGCGATTGCTGCGGGCACCTCCTTGGCCTTGCCGTAGCCCACGCCCACGGTGCCGTCTCCGTCGCCCACGACGACGAGCGCCGTGAAGCTGAAACGACGACCGCCCTTGACGACCTTGGCAACGCGGTTGATGGTCACCACGCGCTCGAGGAAGGCGGACTTCTCCTCACGGGGTGCGCGATCGCGTCGCTCACGGCGATCGCGTCCGCCCCCGGAGTTGCCGGCGCCGGTTCCCCGGCGGTCCATTGTCGACATGCCTCTACCTCTCCTGACCGTCAGAACTCGAGGCCGCCCTCACGGGCGCCCTCCGCGAGGGCCGCAACGCGGCCGTGGAACATGTTGCCGCCGCGGTCGAAGACCACGGTCTCGACGCCTGCCTGCTTGGCGCGCTCGGCGACGAGCTCGCCCACCTTGCGTGCCTGGGCCGTCTTGTCGTTGCCCGACGCACGGATGTCCGCCTCCATGGTGGAAGCCGACGCCAGCGTGCGACCGGCACCGTCGTCGATGACCTGGGCCACCACGTGACGGGCGGAGCGAGTGACGACGAGCCGAGGTCGCTGCGCGCTGCCACTGATCTTCTTGCGCACGCGGACGTGACGACGAGCGCGGGCGGTGCGCTTGGGATTGCCCGAGCCGATCTTCGGGGCGATGGAGCTCACTTCTTGCCCGCCTTTCCGGCCTTGCGACGCACGACTTCACCCTCGTAGCGCACGCCCTTGCCCTTGAAGGGTTCGGGCTTGCGCAGCTTGCGGATGTTCGCGGCGACCTCGCCGACCTGCTGCTTGTCGATTCCAATGACCTTGAACTTCGTCGGGGATTCCACGGCGAAGCTGATGCCCTCCGGGGCCGGGAAGACGATGGGGTGGCTGTAGCCGAGGGCGAACTCCAGGTCCTGGCCCTTGGCCTGCACGCGGTAGCCGGTGCCCACGATCTCGAGGCCCTTCTCGTACCCCTGGGTCACGCCGGTCACCATGTTGGCGATGAGGGTGCGCGTCAGCCCGTGGCGCGCGCGTGAGTCGCGCTCGTCATCGGGCCGAGTGACCGAGAGGGTGCCATCGTCCGCGCGCTCGACCTTGATCGGAGCGACGACGGTGTGGGTGAGCGTGCCCTTGGGGCCCTTGACCGTGACGACGGATCCGTCCACGGTCACCTCGACGCCCGAGGGGACTGTGATGGGAAGACGACCGATTCGTGACATGACTCCCCCTCACCAGACGTAGGCGAGGACTTCCCCACCCACGCCCTTCTGTGAAGCCTGACGGTCCGTCAGGAGGCCTGACGACGTCGACAGGATGGCGACCCCGAGTCCACCGAGAACCTTCGGCAGCGCGGTGCTCTTGGCATACACGCGCAGACCCGGCTTGGAGACGCGACGCAGGCCGGCGATCGACCGCTCGCGACTCGGGCCGTACTTCAGCTCGAGGACCAGACTCTGGCCGACGGCAGCGTCCTCGACGTGCCAGCCGGCGATGTAGCCCTCCTGCTTGAGGATCTCGGCGATCCCCACCTTGATCTTCGAATGCGGCATGGTCACCGCATCGTGATACGCGGAGTTGGCATTGCGCAGCCGCGCAAGCATGTCCGCGATCGGGTCGGTCATTGTCATGGCCATCAGGCCCTTCTCGCCGTGGTATCCCCGTGGGGACCTGCGGCGTCGTTGTTTACCAGCTGCTCTTGGTGATGCCGGGAAGCTGCCCGGCGTGTGCCATCTCGCGCAGGCAGATCCGGCAGAGGCCGAACTTGCGGTAGACGGAGTGGGGTCGGCCGCATCGCGTGCACCGGGTGTAAGCGCGCACGGCGTACTTCGGCTTGCGCTGCTGCTTCTCGATCAGTGCCTTCTTCGCCACGGTCAGTTCTCCTTGAAGGGGAAGCCAAGGAGACGGAGCAGGGCCCGCCCCTCTGCGTCGTTGTCAGCGGTGGTGACGATCGTGATGTCCATGCCGCGGACCCGGTCGATCTTGTCCTGGTCGATCTCGTGGAACATCGACTGCTCCGTGAGGCCGAACGTGTAGTTGCCGCGCCCGTCGAACTGCTTGCCGGACAGGCCGCGGAAGTCCCTGATGCGCGGGAGTGCGATCGACAGGAGGCGATCGAGGAACTCCCACATGCGGTCACCGCGCAAAGTGACGTGGGCGCCGATCGGCATTCCCTCGCGCAGCTTGAACTGGGCGATCGACTTGCGGGCCTTGGTGACCTGCGGACGCTGACCGGTGATCTCGGTCAGGTCGCGAATGGCGCCCTCGATGAGCTTGGAGTCACGAGCAGCCTCGCCGACGCCCATGTTGACGACGACCTTGGTCACTCGGGGGACCTGCATGATGTTCTCGAAGGAGAACTGCTCCTGCAGAGCAGGCACGATCTCCTCCCGATAGCGCGCCTTGAGGCGCGGCATCTGGTTCTGGGTCATCGTCGTCATCACAGATCCTTGCCGGTTCGCTTGGAGACGCGCACGCTGCGTGTCGCCTCGTAGGTGCTGCCGTCGGAACGGCGCTTCTCGACCTTTTCCTTGCGGAAGCCCACGCGCGTCGGACGGTTGTCCTCGGGATCGACGACCATCACGTTGGAGACGTGGATGGGCGCCTCGGTCGTGATGATGCCGCCGGTCTTGGCTCCGCGGTTGTTCTGGCCGACCCGGGTGTGCTTCTTGATCCGGTTCACGCCCTCGACGATCACACGGTCGGACTCGGGGAAGACCTCGATGACCTTGCCGGTGATGCCGCGATCCTTGCCGCTAATGACCTGCACGAGGTCACCCTTGCGAACGAAGAGGCCAGCCATATCAGAGCACCTCCGGTGCCAACGAGATGATCTTCATGAAGCGCTTCTCGCGAAGCTCGCGGCCGACAGGACCGAAGATGCGGGTCCCTCGCGGCTCTCCATCACCCTTGAGGATGACGGCGGCATTCTCGTCGAAGCGGATGTAGGAGCCGTCAGGACGACGATTCTCCTTGCGGGTGCGGACGACGACCGCCTTGACCACCTCGCCCTTCTTGACGCCGCCACCCGGGATGGCGTCCTTGACGGTCGCGACGATGATGTCGCCAATGCCGGCGTAGCGACGGCCAGAACCACCGAGCACGCGGATGCAGAGAAGTTCCTTCGCACCCGTGTTGTCGGCCACCTTGAGCCGAGACTCCTGCTGAATCACGTCGTCTCCCCTACTTCGCCTTCTCGAGGATCTCCACGACGCGCCAGCGCTTTGTCGCCGACAGCGGCTTGGTCTCCATGAGCAGGACGCGGTCACCAATGCCGCAGGTGTTGGCCTCGTCGTGTGCCTTGAGCTTGCTGGTGCGACGGACGACCTTGCCGTAGAGCGGATGCTTGAAGCGATCCTCCACGGCGACCACGACGGTCTTGTCCATCTTGTCACTCACAACCAGACCCTCACGGATCTTGCGAGCGTTGCGTTCGGTACCCACGGTCACCTTCTCGTCGTTCATGCGGCACCGCCGACGTGCTCGACGGGAGTGATGCCGAGCTCGCGCTCGCGCATCACGGTGTAGAGGCGGGCGATGTCCTTGCGGACCGCGCGCAGTCGTCCATGGTTCTCGAGCTGTCCCGTGGCGCCCTGGAAGCGCAGGTTGAACAGCTCCTCCTTGGCCTCGCGCAGCCGAGTGACGAGCTCCTCGTCGGTCAGGCCGCGGAACTCCTGGGGTGATGTGCCGGCAGCCATCAGACCTCCGCAATATCGTCGCGACGCACGATCCGGCACTTCATGGGCAGCTTGTGCATCGCCCTGGTCAGTGCCGCGATGGCGGTCTTCTCGTTGGGGTACGACAGCTCGAACATGACGCGCCCGGGCTTGACGTTGGCGACCCACCACTCCGGCGAGCCCTTGCCGGAGCCCATGCGGGTCTCGGCCGGCTTCTTGGTCAGCGGGCGATCGGGGTAGATGTTGATCCACACCTTGCCGCCGCGGCGGATATGGCGGGTGATCGCGATACGTGCCGACTCGATCTGGCGGTTGGTGACGTACGCCGGCTCGAGGGCCTGCAGACCATAGGTGCCGAAGGTCACCTGGGTGCCGCCCTTGGCGGCGCCGGTGCGCTTCGGATGGTGCTGCTTGCGGTGCTTGACCTTGCGTGGGATCAGCATGATCAGACCTCACCCTCTGTCGGTGCAGCTGCGGGGGCGGGGGCCTCGGCAGCAACGGCCACGGCCTCGACGGCCTCGTCGTCACGGCGCAGACCACGTCGCGGGCGCTCCGGGCGCTTGCCCAGGCGCGCTGCAGCAGCGGCTGCCTCGCGCTCCGCGCGGCTGGTGGGAGCGTCGCCCTTGTAGATCCAGACCTTCACGCCGATGCGGCCGAAGGTGGTGCGCGCCTCGTAGAAGCCGTAGTCGATGTCGGCACGGAGGGTGTGCAGCGGCACACGGCCTTCGCGGTAGAACTCGGTGCGGCTCATCTCCGCGCCGCCAAGTCGGCCCGACACCTGGACGCGGATGCCCTTGGCGCCCGCCTTCATGGTGCTCTGCATGCCCTTGCGCATCGCGCGCCGGAAGGACACGCGGCTCGACAACTGCTCAGCGATGCCCTGGGCGACGAGCTGGGCATCCATCTCGGGATTCTTCACCTCGAGGATGTTGAGCTGCACCTGCTTGCCGGTCAGCTTCTCCAGGTCCGCGCGGATGCGATCGGCCTCAGCGCCGCGGCGGCCGATGACGATGCCCGGGCGCGCCGTGTGGATGTCGACGCGAACCCGCTCGCGGGTGCGCTCGATCTCCACCTTGCTGATGCCGGCGCGCTCCATGCCCTGGGATAGCAGCTTGCGGATCGCGACGTCCTCCTGGACGTAGTCGCGGTAGCGCTGCCCCGGCTTCGCGCTATCGGCGAACCAGCGCGACGTGAAGTCGGTCGTGATGCCCAGGCGGAAGCCGTGTGGATTGACCTTCTGACCCATCTCAGCTCTCCTCGTCCTGCGTGGCTGCAGCCTTCTTCGGTGCGGCCTTCTTGGCAGCCGCCTTCTTGGGCGCAGCCTCGGTCGCCTCGTCGGCGCCCTTCTTCGGTGCGGCCTTCTTGGCAGCGGCCTTCTTCGGCGCAGCCTCACCGGCATCCTTCGGCGCCGCCTTCTTGGCAGCGGCCTTCTTCGGCGCAGCCTCAACGGCATCCTTCGGCGCCGCCTTTTTGGCAGCGGCCTTCTTCGGGGCCACCGGCTCGCGCGCGTCGAGATCCTCGAGCACGACCGTGATGTGGCTCGTGCGCTTGCGGATCCGGAAGGCGCGACCCTGGGCACGAGGGCGGAAGCGACGCATGGTCGGGCCCTCGTCGACGTAGGCCTCGGCAACCACGAGCGACGCCGGGTTGAGGTTGTGGTTATTGGTCGCGTTGGCGATGGCGCTGTCAAGCACCTTCCCCACCGGCTCGCTCGCATCCTGCGGAGCGAAGCGCAGCACCGCCTGGGCGTCTGCCGCAGGCAGTCCTCTGATGAGGTCCACCACGCGGCGCGCCTTCATGGGCGTGACACGGACGAACCGCGCCTGGGCCCTGGCTTCCATCGCTCTCCCCTTGCCTCTCGTGACTCTCGCTATTCCGGCGCCAGCGCTACTTGCGCTTGGCCTTCCGGTCTTCCTTGACGTGACCCTTGAACGTGCGCGTCGGGGCAAACTCACCGAGCTTGTGGCCAACCATGTTCTCCGTGACGAACACGGGAACGTGCTTGCGCCCGTCGTGCACGGCGATCGTGTGGCCGAGCATCGCGGGCACGATCATCGAACGCCTCGACCAGGTCTTGATGACCTGCTGGCTCTTGGCCTCGTTCTGGGCGTCCACCTTCTTGAGCAGGTGGTCGTCCACGAAGGGACCCTTCTTCAAGCTCCTGGGCACTGTGGTCTCCTAGCGCTTCTTGCCGGTCTTGCGTCGACGGACGATGAACTTGTCGCTCGGCTTCTTGGCCTTGCGGGTGCGACCCTCGGGCTTGCCCTTCGGGTTAACCGGGTGACGTCCACCGGACGTCTTGCCCTCGCCACCGCCGTGCGGGTGGTCGACGGGGTTCATGGCCACGCCGCGCACCGTCGGGCGCCGACCCTTCCAGCGCATGCGGCCAGCCTTGCCCCAGTTGATGTTGGACTGCTCGGCGTTGCCCACCTCGCCTACGGTTGCGCGGGAGCGCAGGTCGACGTTGCGGATTTCGCCCGAGGGCATACGGAGCTGGGCGTAGGGACCGTCCTTGGCGACGAGCTGGACGCTGGCACCGGCGGAGCGGGCGATCTTGGCGCCTCCACCCGGACGGATCTCGACGGCGTGAATCACGGTGCCGACGGGGATATTGCGCAGCGGGAGGTTGTTGCCAGGCTTGATGTCCGCCGACGGCCCCGTCTCCACGGTGTCACCCTGATTGAGCTTGTTGGGGGCGAGGATGTAGCGCTTCTCACCGTCAGCGAAGTGCAGCAGGGCGATGCGCGCGGTCCGATTGGGGTCGTACTCGATGTGAGCGACCTTGGCGGGCACGCCGTCCTTGTCGGCACGACGGAAGTCGATGACGCGGTAGGCGCGCTTGTGGCCGCCGCCCTGGTGGCGCGTGGTGATGCGCCCCTGGTTGTTGCGTCCGCCCTTGTTGGGCAGCGGGCGCACGAGGGACTTCTCCGGCGTGGAGCGCGTGATCTCGACGAAGTCGGCCACGCTCGCGCCACGACGACCCGGAGTCGTCGGCTTGAACTTGCGGATTCCCATGGTCTCGTCCCTCGCCCTAGCTAACCGGTCCGCCGAAGATGTCGATGCGATCGCCCTGCGCGACGGAGACAATGGCGCGCTTCGTAGCCGCCCGTCGTCCGAAGCCGCGCCGAGTGCGCACCCGCTTGCCCTCGCGGTTCATGGTGTTGACCGATGTCACGCGCACGCCGAAGACCTGCTCGACCGCGATCTTGATCTGGGTCTTGTTGGCGTCCGGCGCAACGATGAAGGTGTATTTGTTCTCGTCGAGGAGGCCGTAGCTCTTCTCTGAGATGACAGGAGCGAGGAGTACGTCGCGGGGATCGTTGACCCTCATGCCGAGACCTCCGATTCGGTCGCGACGGCCTTCGCGCTGCGACCCTTGACGGGGCCGCTCACGAAGGTGTCGAAGGCTTCCTTGGTGAAGATGACGTCGTCGGTCACGAGGACGTCGTAGGTGTTGAGCTGATCCGGTGCCACCACCCGCACGTTGGGGAGGTTGCGGACGCTGAGCCACGATGCGACATCGTCGCGCTCCACGACCACGAGCAGGTTGGGGCGCTCGGTGATCTCGAGGAGCAGCGACTCCGCACGCTTGGTCGACGGCTCATCGCCCTCGACGAGGCCGGTGACGACGTGGATACGACCCTCGCGGGCGCGATCGGAGAGGGCTCCGCGCAGGGCAGCGGCCTTCATCTTCTTCGGTGTCCGCTGGTCGTAGGAGCGAGGCGTCGGGCCGTGCACGGTGCCGCCACCCGCGAACTGAGGCGCACGAGTCGAGCCCTGGCGGGCACGACCGGTGCCCTTCTGCTTATAGGGCTTGCGGCCGCCGCCGCTGACCTCACCGCGCGTCTTGGTGTCATGCGAGCCCTGGCGCGCGGCCGCGAGCTGGGCGACGACGACCTGGTGAATGAGGGGGACGTTGACCTGAACGTCGAAGATCTCGGCGGGCAGATCGACGTCGCCGTCTGCCTTGCCGGCGGGAGTGAGCACCTTCACCGAGGTCATGAGGACACCGCCTTGGACGTCGTGCGGACGAAAACGAGCCCGCCCTTGGGCCCGGGGACCGCGCCCTTGATGAGCAGCAGACCACGCTCGGGATCGACCGCGTGGACCTTCAGCCCCTGGGTGGTGTGGCGCACCGTGCCCATGCGGCCGGCCATGCGCAGGCCCTTGAACACGCGTCCGGGGGTCGCACAAGCGCCAATGGAGCCCGGCTTGCGGTGATTGCGGTGGGCGCCGTGGGAGGCGCCGACACCTGAGAAGCCATGGCGCTTCATCGTGCCGGCGAAGCCCTTGCCCTTGGTGGTCGCGGTCACGTCCACAACCTCGCCTGCGGCGAAGGCATCAGCCCCCACCTCCTGGCCGAGGGTGTAGTCGGTCGCGTCGGAGGTGCGCAGCTCGACGAGGTGGCGTCGCGGGGCGACACCGGCCTTGGCGAAGTGGCCAGCCTCGGGCTTGTTGACCCGGCGAGGGTCGACGGCACCGAAGCCGAGCTGCACGGCGGAGTAGCCGTCGTGATCGGGGGTGCGCACCTGCGTCACGACGCAGGGCCCCGCCTTCACGACGGTGACCGGGACGACACGGTTGTTGTCATCCCACACCTGGGTCATGCCGAGCTTCTGCCCGAGCACGCCCTTGACTGTCCTGTCCATCGTCATCGTCCTAGAGCTTGATCTCGATGTCGACGCCGGCCGGGAGGTCCAGGCGCATGAGCGAGTCGACGGTCTTGGGCGTGGGGTCGAGGATGTCGATCAGGCGCTTGTGGGTGCGCATCTCGAAGTGCTCTCGACTGTCCTTGTACTTGTGGGGCGACCGGATGACGCAGTAGACGTTCTTCTCGGTCGGCAGCGGCACCGGGCCCGCGACCTGCGCACCGGTGCGAGTCACCGTGTCGACGATCTTGCGCGCCGACGAGTCGATGACCTCGTGGTCGTAGGCCTTGAGCCGGATTCGGATCTTCTGTCCCGCCATGTGGCTTCCTTCGTGAGTCCGTGCCGCTGTATGTCGTGGATGGTGCCGGGGTCAAGCTTCGGGGGAGGCCTGAGGCCTCCCCCGAAGTCGACTACTTGAGGATCTTGGTGACGCGGCCAGCGCCGACGGTGCGGCCGCCCTCGCGGATAGCGAAGCGCAGGCCGTCCTCCATGGCGATGGGCTGGATGAGATCGACCTTCATCTCGGTGTTGTCGCCAGGCATGACCATGTCCTTGCCGTCGGGCAGGTGCACAACGCCGGTGACGTCCGTGGTCCGGAAGTAGAACTGCGGACGGTAGTTGTCGAAGAACGGCGTGTGACGGCCACCCTCGTCCTTGCTCAGGATGTAGACCTGGGCCTCGAACTCGGTGTGCGGGGTGATCGAGCCGGGCTTGCACACGACCTGGCCGCGCTCGACGTCCTCGCGCTTGGTGCCACGCAGGAGCAGACCGACGTTCTCGCCCGCCTGGCCCTCGTCGAGGAGCTTGCGGAACATCTCGACGCCGGTGACGGTCGTCTTGGTCGACTCCGGACGGATGCCGACGATCTCGACCTCCTCGTTGACCTTGACGATGCCGCGCTCGATACGGCCGGTCACGACGGTGCCGCGGCCGGTGATCGTGAAGACGTCCTCGACGGGCATGAGGAAGGGCTTATCGACCTCACGCTCGGGGGTCGCGATGTAGCTGTCCACGGCGCCCATGAGCTCCATGATCGAGTCGGCCCACTTCTCGTCGCCGTTGAGCGCCGGGAAGGCGGCCACGCGCACCACGGGGATGTCGTCGCCAGGGAACTCGTAGGTGGACAGGAGCTCGCGGACCTCCATCTCGACGAGCTCGAGGAGATCCTCGTCGTCGACCATGTCGCACTTGTTGAGAGCGACGACGATGGCGGGGACGCCAACCTGGCGAGCCAGGAGGACGTGCTCCTTGGTCTGGGGCATCGGGCTGTCGGTCGCGGCGACCACGAGGATGGCGCCGTCCATCTGCCCCGGCCACGCCGACTACATCAAGAACATGATCACCGGCGCCGCTCAGATGGACGGCGCCATCCTCGTGG
>Ga0129342_1000141_pt1 | contig 26873 bp, 20 predicted proteins | sample CPBDNA_5_FD_94426 | JGI IMG/M metagenome (GOLD analysis project Ga0129342, IMG submission 94426) | Freshwater to marine salinity gradient microbial communities from Chesapeake Bay, USA - CPBay_Sum_15_0.2_DNA | ecosystem: Environmental > Aquatic > Marine > Coastal | place: USA: Chesapeake Bay...
CTTCCGCTGCTGCTACAGCAACAGTTTCTTCTGCGGGAACTATAACTTCATTTACAATCAGCGATGGTGGATCTGGATTTGCATCCATTCCTTCTGTAACTCTTTCCAATCCAATTGGAATTGGATCAACGGCGTCTGCTACAGCAACTATTATCAATGGGTCTGTTGTTGCTATTGCAGTTTCCAATCCTGGATCTGGATATGCATCGACAAATCCTCCAAAAGTCCTTATTCAAGATGAACCATCTGTATTAGAAACTGATAATGTTCAGAGTTATAGTGGAGATTATGGAAAAATTGTGGGATTTGGTGTTACTACTAGTGGTTTGACCACAAAAGTAATATTTGATCTTTTCATTCCTACAGATTCAGATCTAAGAGGAACCCACTATGTTTCTTCCGCAAGCACTATTAGCGGAATTAGCACTGGCGACTATTTTGTAGTCAGAGATTCCAATATTGGTTTTGCAGTAACTAATTTTGAAACTAGAAGAACCAACAGCACCACAATCGGTATTTGCAAATCTCATTTTGATGGCGTATATCAAGTAAATGACTTCCACGTAACATTTAGACCTGTTACTGGAATTGGCACCGTATCTGTAGTAAGAGTATTTGCTAATGTTGCTGGACTTGGTTCTCAAAGTCTTTCAAATATTACTGGAATTGGATCTGTTGGATTGGGAGTTACTTCCCTTGGCGGAAATATTGAGTATTCTCAAGTTGCAATTAGTAGTGTAACTTTCGATAGTAGCACAATTACTTTTGATAGCACATTGTATTCCTTTGATAATCAAGGAAATATAACTGGCATTGCTTTTAGTGGCAATGTCTTAGATTCAGCGTTCTTTGGAAGATATAGTTGGGGCAAAATTGTTGTCGAAGGAAGGAATTCTACAAATCAATTCAATTTCTACGGCAACAATGGAATCATTGGAATCAATACTTCCGCTCTAATTACAAGAGAAAGATACCTGAAATACAAGAACTACATCAATTAAACCTAAATACTTTTAAAATCTTTGGCGATAATGGCAGTACAAGGAATAGGCACAGGATCTAGTCCAAATGATGGAAATGGTGATAGTCTACTAGCAGGTGCTTTAAAAATAAATTCTAATTTTGATGAATTATATACTCTCCTTGGAGATGGGACCACATTAACTTCTAATGTGGTCAATGAACTTGTTGCGGGAAGCAATGTTTCTCTTTCTGCTACGACAGGCAAAATTACCATCACTGCAACTGCATCTGCAAGTGCATTAGATTCTGTTTGGAGAACTACAGATGTAGGAATTAACACAGTTTCTAACGTTGGAATTGGAAGCACTGGTCCTGAGTCAGCATTAACCGTTTCTGGAGATGCTAAAGTTTCTGGTGTTGTCACTGCAACTTCTTTTGTTGGAAATTTAACTGGTGATGTAACTGGTGGTGCTACACAAGTATTCATTAGTACAACCACTTCCAACTCAGTAACTAATACTTCATGGTTAGTTCCTTTTGTTGATGGATCTGGTGGTTCAAACAAACCACTTTATATTACTGGCGCTGGATGGGGTCTAAGATGGTTCAATCCATCTAAAGCACTGTTCGTTACTAATTCCACTGATGCGGATCAATCTGCTGATCCTGGAGCAGGAAAGGTAATTATTAGACCCAATGATGTAACAATTGGGGCAAATGTCAAAATTGATGGAAGTTCCGGAATTATTACCGCAACTACATTGGAAGGTAATGCCACAGGTCTTACAGGAACTCCAGATTTGAATGTCGGAATTGTAACTGCTGTTAGTTTTGTTGGATCTGGTACTGCTCTAACTGGTGTTTCTGTTGGTAGCACCGATTATGTCACTGGTATAGCAATTACCATGGCAACAGGAAACTTCAGTGGAAATGTTTCTATTGGAGGAACTACCTCTATTGAGGGCGGTGTAACATTAGTAACTAATAATGCAACTGTTTCTGGAACCATTGGAACAACTGGAGAAATTAAACAAATTGGTGGAGTTCCATTCTTCTATGATGGAAGTGCATGGAGAGAGTTTGTTCTTTCTACAGGTGTTAGCACTACTCAAACTGCGGATACCAGTTGGGATAATGTTATCTTAAGATCTACTTATGATACAGACTTCTATGATTCTAAATTCGAAGTTCATCCAGTTCTAACGGGATCTGGTGCTACTACTGTATCCAGTCCTGTCAAAATAGGAACAAAATCATATAGAAATAATGGATCTGCTGGTGCTGGTTTATCTTATGCATATAGATCCGAATATGACTTTACTGGTCCATGGACAATAGAATTTTGGATATATCACGATTCTACTCCAGCAGATTATTATACAATAATATCACAACTTTCAACAATTAATACTGCTAATAACTGGGCGTTTACAATTAGTCAAATCGGCAGCAATATATACTGGCGGTGGTCCAATGAAGCAGAATCTAGTGATCAAACCCTCCATCTAACTTCAACATCTGGTTTCAACAGTAATTATGTAAATAAATGGATACATTATGCACTTGTTAGAGAATCCGATAATGGATCCATACACTTTTACATCGATGGTGTAGAAACCGCTTATACGATCAATGATGCTGTTATTGATAATGATATAACCAGCACTAATGGAGCTGGATTGTATATTGGAGGGATTGTTAGTGACACTATAAATTCATATACCTTTAATTCCGCAGGTTCTATAGATGCTTTCTTTGATGATATTAGAATTTCAACAGTAGCAAGATATACATCTATTGGAATTAATACTGATATAACATTCACTCCTCCTTCTACTGCTCTTGAGACAACAGGAACACTTACAAGTTCATATACTCCACCTGGAAACAAACGTGGAGTAATTGCCTTAGGAGCAAGTCCAAGTTGGAAAGGAACTCCTGGTTGCACAGTTTCTCAACAATCTAGCGGAAATTATCGTGTAACTTTTGCAACTCCATATATTAGCAATCTTGATTATTCAGTTCTATCACAGGCAGCAGATCAAGGATATGCTTCATATGTCGGTATCGCTAGATCAACTGAACATGTAGATATTTCCGTCAACAAACAGAGCGATGATTCTGCTGTTGATACTGGTTATCTCACTGTTCAGATTACCAATCTGTAATCCTCAATAAATAACTAAAAAATTTGCAAAATGGCTGCAATAATCACTGATCAGATAAGAATTTTAAATGCTAGTAATTTTGTTTCTGGTGTAACGACCGGAACAGATAGTTACTATACTTGGATTGGACTTCCCAATCCAAGTGACTATAAAAGTGACTGGGATGTAAGTCCTCCTTCACCGAAGGACAACTTTGACGAAGAGAATGCATATTGGGACAATATGATTGCTCTGAAAAAAATTAATGAATCTGATATCAGACAAGTAGTTACTAAAAGGGTTTGGTCTTCTGGAACCAAATATGAGATGTACCGTCATGACTATAGCAGAACCAATACTGCTAAAGTTTCTGGTGCATCGAATCTTTATTCGACACCCTTCTATGTTCTAAACAGTGATTATAGAGTTTATATTTGTCTTCAAAATGGAACAAGTCCAGAAAACCCATCAGGAAGACCTTCCCTCGATGAACCAAGATTTACAGATTTAGAACCAAGAGCAGCAGGAAACAGTGGTGATGGTTATGTTTGGAAGTATCTTTATACAATTAAACCATCCGAAATTGTAAAATTTGATTCTACTGCATATATGCCAGTTCCTCAAAACTGGGATACAAATGCAGATGCAGCTCCAGTAAGAGATAATGCTGTCGATGGATCAATTAAGATCGTAACAATTACCAACAGAGGTGTTGGTGTAGGAACAGCGAATCAGATTTATACCAGAGTTCCTATTAAAGGAGATGGATCTGGTGCAGAATGCACATTAGTTATTAATAATGATCAGCAAGTAGAATCAATTACAGTTTCCAATCAAGGAAGTGGATATACTTATGGAAATATTGATCTGGATGCTGGCAATGTTCCAGTTTCTACAACTAAGCCTTTATTCAACATTATAATTTCACCTCAAGGTGGACATGGTGCAGATATTTACAGAGAATTGGGAGCAAGTAACGTTCTTCTTTATTCTAGAATTGAAAATGATAATGAAAATCCCGATTTTGTTACAGGAAATCAAATTGCAAGATTGGGTCTTGTGAAGAATCCAAGAGTTTATAGTTCTTCCCAAGTTTTAACATCAGACAAAGCTAGTGCTGCTTATGCTGTTAGACTTACTGGAATTGGTTATAGCACGGCAACATTTACAGCAGATTCATATATTACTCAAACAATCGGAACGGGACAAACTGCTGCTGGAAGAGTGATTAGTTATGATCAAGTGACTGGTGTTCTTAAGTATTGGCAAGACAGAACTGTTGCGGGATTCAATACAGTAGGAACTGCACAAAGTAATCCTCAATATGGATATGACATGTTCAGGTTTACTGCTTCCCCATCAACAGGAGGATCCTTATCTATTAATGGAGGATCTACTACTCTGTCTATCAGCACAAATTTCACGGGTATTTCGACCGTAATAAATAATAAAACCTACTACTTGGGTCAATCTTTTGTCTCTGGTGTGTCTAATCCAGAAGTTCAAAAATACTCTGGAGACATTTTATACGTTGATAACCGACCTGCCATTACAAGGTCGTCTAGTCAAAAAGAAGATATCAAGATCATTTTGCAGTTCTAAAAAGTCATGCCACAAGAAATTAACCTTAACGTATCACCATACTTCGACGATTTTGATTCGGGAAAGGATTATTACAAGGTACTTTTTAAGCCTGGTTATCCCGTTCAAGCGAGAGAACTGACAACTCTTCAATCTATTCTTCAGAATCAAATTGAACAATTTGGTCAATCCTTTTATAAGGAGGGAGCTAAAGTAATCCCAGGTCATTTTGGATACAATAAGTCTTATTATGCCGTAAAAATTGACAATATTTCAAATGGTATTCCTGTAGATGCATATCTTACTGAACTCGTTGGACTTAAAATTACAGGTAGAAATTCTGGCGTAACAGCGGTCGTTTCTGGATTTTTGTATTCAGATGAATCGGAAACTTCTAATGCTACTTTGTATGTAAATTATCTTGGTTCAAGTACAACCGATAACGCTTCACAGTTCTTCAGTGATGGAGAAGATTTATTTGCAAACGATACAATTGTTTCTGGATCTATTGCTAGTCCTGTAATTGAATCTGGAGAAACATTTGCAACTACAATTGCTAATGAAGCAAATGCAGTTGGATCTTCCTTCTCTATATCGGAAGGTGTATATTTCATAAGAGGAAGATTCGTTACTGTTAAAGATGAAACACTGATTTTAGACCAATATTCCGCAAATCCTTCTTACAGAGTTGGTCTTTATGTTAATGAAGAGATTGTCAATGCTGATGAAGATGATACATTAAACGATAATTCACAAGGTTTCAATAATTATTCTTCTCCTGGCGCAGATAGACTTAGAATTACTGTATCTCTTTTCAAAAAACCTCTAGATGATAAAGATGATGCAAACTTCGTGGAATTGGTCACCATTAAAGATGGTGTTTTAAGATCACAAGAAAAAACGGAACTTTCCAATAGAGTTGGAGATGAGATTTCCAGAAGAATATCTCAGGGAACTGGAGACTATTATATTGATCCATTTTTAGTAACAGCAAAAGAAACTTTAAATGATTTAAAAGGAAATGGTGGAATTTTTGGCGAAGGACAACTGACTTCTAATGGATCAATTCCATCAGAAGATCTTGCAACATATCAAATTTCCCCAGGTTCAGCAGTAGTTAAAGGATTTGATATAAAAACTATTGCTCCAACTTTTATTGATTTTCCAAAAACAAGAACTACTAAAACATTAGAAAATCAATCAATAATTTACAACACCGGTTCTACTCTTGTACTTAATAGAGTATTTGGATCTCCTAGCATTGGTGTAGGAAACACTTATGTTTTGAGTTTAAGAGGTGAAAGAGTTGGTCTTGGATCTACTACTCCAGCAGGAAAAGAAATTGGAGTAGCAAGAGTATATGACTTTAAATTAGAATCTGGATCATATGATAGCGAAAATGCAAACCTAAACAGATGGAATATTTCTTTATTTGATGTTCAAACTGTAACTGAAATTAATTTAAATGAACCAATCACTTTGTCGGTTCCAACCTTCGTAAAAGGAAACAAAAGTGGAGCAACAGCATATTTGAATAGTTCTGTTGCTGCTGGAACTGCTTTAACAGTATATCAAAAGTCTGGAGATTTCCTCGTAAATGAAACTTTCTCCTTTGACGGAATTTCAAATACTAGAGTAGCAACTTCAGTAACTTCATATGGAATGTCAGACGTTAAGTCTGTTTATGGTGTAGTGGGAGTAGCAAATTCTTTCACTGCGGACGTTATACAAACACCTTCATCGACAATTGGAATTGCAACTATCAGTGCGATTGATGCAGCAACAGGATTTAGTTCAATTCGTTCATCAAACGAATTTTTCCCAGGAACAATATCAGTCAATAATCTTATAAGATTTACTGATACATCTCTTCCAAATCCAGTTATCGCTAGAGTTGTTAGTGTAGGAACTACTCATGTAGTAATTGCGGGAGTTACTACAGTAACAGGAATTACATCTAGCAAACTTCCAAGTTCTACTCTCCAAGTAACAGATTTAACATATCTTACAACAAAATTAGGAGATTCTGCGGATAATACGCTTTACACTAGACTTGCTAAACCTAATATTTCTAACGTTTCTATTGATAAAACTACTCTGACAGTTAGAAAAACATATACCAACCTGATTATTGATTCCACTAAAAAATTATCGACAACTGTAAGTGCTGGCACAGACCTTAGATTCTTGCCTTTTGATGAAGAAAGATACACACTTTTCAGGTCTGATGGAACATGCGAAGTTCTTACTTCAGATAAATTTGAATTTACTTCCGATGCACAAGAACTTCAAATTTATAACTTGAGTGGAACTGATACTGGAGCAACTTTAGTAGCTACTCTTACAAAAACAAAAGTAAAGGAAAAGGTAAAGAGAAAAAATAGAGTAGGAACTCTTTTAGTTTCATACTCAAACAATTCTGCTTCTGGCGTAGGAACTACTTCTATTAATGATGGTTTGACATATGGAAACTATCCATATGGAACAAGAGTACAAGATACGGAAATTTCATTAAACGTTGGTGATGTTACTGATGTTCTTGGAATTTATGAGTCGTTTGGAACTTCAAATCCATCTGCACCTCAAATGACCTTAACGACCATTTCTGGTCCAAGCAGTAAGACCTCCGACTTAATTATTGGTGAAGAGTTTGTGGGACAGTCTAGTGGTGCTGTCGGAATGGTTGCAGAAAGAATAGATGACACAACTATTTCTTTCATAAGTTTGAATGAAATTGGATTCACTGAGGGAGAATCTGTAATTTTTAAAGAAACTGACATTCAATCAGTAATTACAAATCTATCTTCTTCAAGTATTAACATTTCAAACAATTATATCTTTAAAAATGGTCAAACCGGCACTATTTTAGGACATAGTTCTATTGTTAGATCGCAAAAGTATTCGGCTCCAACAAGAAAACTTAAAATTTACTACACAAACGGGTTCTTTGAGTCTTCAGATGAAGGAGATTTTGTAACGGCAAATTCTTACAAAGAGTTTGATTACACCGATGATATTCAATTTATTGGAAACACTAGAAATACTGACATTATTGATATTAGACCAAAAGTTACAAATTATACGGTTTCTGAAGGATCTAGATCTCCTTTAGAGTTTCATGGAAGAACATTTGGTTCAACAGGAAACAGTGCTGCAAATGTACTTGCTTCAGATGAAGCAATCGCATTAGATTATTCATATTATCTTGGTAGAATTGATAGAATTTTCTTATCTAAAGATGGAAAATTCCAAGTTAAATACGGAATTCCTTCGGACAAACCAGAAATACCGGTAAATGTTGACGAGTCTATTGAAGTTTGTCAAGCAAATATTCCCCCATATCTTTATGATGTAAGAAACGTATCATTTAATTTCTTACAGCATAAGAGATATACTATGAAGGATATCAAGAGACTTGAAGATAGAATCAGGAATCTTGAATATTATACTACCCTTTCTTTATTAGAAACTGACACTAATAATTTGTTTATTGCTGATAATAATGGATTGAATAAGTTTAAGTCTGGATTCTTTGTTGATAATTTCTCAACACTAAGACCACAAGATACTGGTAGAGAAATTAAAAACTCAATTGATTACTCTGCAAGAGAAATAAGACCAACTCATTATACTACATCAATAGATCTTCAACCATATCCAACGAAATTGTCTTCGGAGGATTTGAGATTTAAACAACCTACTGGTGTTAATATAAGAAGAGGTGAGGACATTGTAACCCTCGATTATTCTGAGACTGAGTGGTTAACACAACCATATGCAACTAAATCTGAAAGCGTAACTCCATTTATTCTTAATTTCTGGGAAGGAACAATCGCATTGACCCCTTCTTCTGATGTTTGGGTCGATCAAAAGAGAATTGATGCAAAAATCATTCAAGCTCAAGGAAATTATAATGAAACTCTTCAAAATGCTGTAGAAAATCTTGGAATTGATCCCCAAACTGGTCTTGCTCCAGTTGTTTGGAATTCTTGGGAAACTTTCTGGACAGGAAGACAAGTTATTGGCGGTGAAAGAACTGTAACCAGAAGTTTTGGTGGAGAATGGAGAGGAAACTTAGGGGGCGGCAACCGCATTGCTGCTTATGGCACCAGAACCACTCAAGTTATTAGACAACAAGTTCAAGAAACTATTGATACTGGATATAAGACCAGAACAGGTACACAACAGCAATTTGTAGAGCAATGGGATAATACTTCTGTTGGCGATAGAGTTGTAAGTAAAGACTTGATCACAAGTATGAGATCAAGAAACATTACTGTTGATGGAAGAAGATTCAAACCAAAAACAAGAGTTTATGCCTTCTTTGATGGGGTTGACGTAACTAAGTTTGTCACTCCAAAACTTCTTGAAATTGAAATGCTTTCTGGCGCTTTCCAAGTTGGAGAAAATGTAGTTGGAACTGTCAGAGCGACAGGTCTCGGTGAAGATAAAGACAAGTCTAAACCATATATTAAGTTTAGATTAGCTTCTCCAAATCATAGAGAAGGAACGTTTAACTCCCCAACGGTAGTTTATCCGATTAATCCTTACACTGATGAGGCGATGCCTACGACATATTCGTCAACATCATCCCTTCTCAATGTAGATACATATGCGTTATCTAATCAAATTGATGGAGAGTATTACGGATTTGCTGAATCCGGAATGATATTGAAAGGAGAAACCAGTGGTGCTCAAGCAGTAATCTCAAATATGAGATTGGTAAGTGATATTGCCGCGAATGTACAAGGAAGTTTCTTCATTCCAGATGGAGATGTTATTGGATTCCCTAGTTTTGAGACTGGTTCAAAAACTTTTGAACTCAGCAGCGACAATTCAAATAACAGAGATCTGGCAACCACCCATGCAGTTGAAACATTTGTATCTTCTGGAACTTTAGAAACAGTTCAGGAAAACATTGTTTCTGTTAGAAATGCTAGAATTGAAACTATAGAAACATCTCAAACCGAAGATGTAAGAAGAACCACAGGAACGGTTGTTGTTGATTCTCAAGTTATTTCGCAATCAAGCAGACAGGTTCTTATTGGTTATTATGACCCTCTTGCACAAACCTTCTTTGTTGAAGATGAAACTGGAATATTCTTGTCGAAGGTAGATCTCTACTTCAGAACTAAGGATGATGCAGATATTCCTGTTGGCGTCCAAATTAGAACTACTAGACTTGGAACTCCAACTCAAACTGTTCTTCCTTTCTCGGAAGTTTACTTAGATCCAGTAAATGTAAATGTTTCTAGTGATGCGTCAGTTCCAACAACATTTACATTCCCAGCCCCAGTATATTTGGATGGTCAAACAGAATACGCTGTTGTAGTAAGATCAAATTCGGCAAAATACAGCGTATTCATCTCCAGAGTTGGTGAAAATGATTTGATTACTCAAGAATTTGTTGCACAACAACCTTACTTGGGATCCCTGTTCAAGTCGCAAAACGCTGCTGTTTGGGAACCATCACAATGGGAAGATCTTAAATTTACTCTCTATAGAGCTGAATTTGTTGAAAATGGAACACTTGAGTTCTTCAATCCAACTCTTTCTGTTGGAAATGGTCAAGTTGCTCCCCTGATTTCAAACCCAATTTCTTTGGAATCTAGAAAAATTAGACTTGGAATAACTTCTGCAGTCTTAGACAGCAGTTTGACATTAGGAAATACTCTTATCCAGAAGAATTCTAATGCATCTGGCAAGTATATTGGTGGAGCAGGAATTTGTACTGGTTCGCTCCAAGTAATCAATCCAGGTATAGGATACACTCCTTCTGCTGTTGATGGCGGAAGCTTCACTTACACTGGAGTTGCATTAACATCTATCACTGGAAATGGAATTAATGCAACGGCAGATATTCAAGTATCTGGTGGAATTATACAAAGTGCAACCATCGTAAATGGTGGAAATGGTTATGTTGCTGGTGATGTAGTCGGTGTATCTTCACTTGGAAACACACCAGCAGGATCTAACTTAAGACTTTCCATTGTTTCTATTGCAAGCACAACCGAATTGATTCTTGAAAATGTACAAGGAGACTTTAAAACTGGAACAGGTTCAACAATTCAATATATTAACAATAGTTTGACTACTGTGGATCTTAACAGTTCTACTGGTGGTGGTGTGGAAGCAAGTACCGTTACGGTCGAAAGAACTGGATTATCATTTAAGGTAAATCATAAAAACCATGGAATGAATTTTGCAGGAAATAAAGTTATTATTTCCAATGCACAATCCGATGTATCTCCAACTAAGTTAACGTCTCCATATTCTATAGATTCTACCGATCCAATTTCAGTAGAATCTGCGTCCAATTTCGGATTATTTGAAAATGTCGGCGTTGGAACAACCAATAAAGGTTATGTAATTATTGGTGATGAGGTTATTTCTTACACTAGCACTGGCGCAAATCAAATTGGTGGAGGAATTGTCAGAGCAATTTCAGGAAATAGCAAAAATTATCCTGCTGGAACTCCCGTTTATAAGTACGAACTTGGTGGCGTTTCTCTTAGAAGAATTAATAAGCAGCATGATGTATCATCTTCGAACATTGAATTTGATTCTTACTACGTAGATCTTGATTTGTCTACTAATGGTGTAGATAGAACTGTGGGAACAAGTTATCCTAAGTTATATCTTAATGAGCAAAAGTCTGCTGGAGGAAAATCTGTAAGAGCAACACAAAACATTTCTTATGAAATCATTTCTCCAATGATTCAGAATACAACTGTAAGAGGAACTTCTCTGAATGCTCAGATAAGAACAGTTACAGGTCAAAGTATTGATGGATCAGAGCAGACATTCGTTGACAAGGGATTTGAAAGTGTAACACTTAATCAAACAAATTATCTTGACAGCCAAAGACTTATTTGCTCCGAAGCAAATGAAAATGAATTCTTAACAACTCTTCCAAATAATAAATCTTTCAATATGAGAGTTCTTCTTGGAAGTACTGATTCAAGAATAAGTCCTGTAGTAGATCTCCAAAGATCTAACATAATTTTAACGTCAAATAGAGTTAATGCTCCTATAACGGATTATGCTAATGATCCAAGAGTAAACACTATTGATGAGGATCCAACTTCATTCCAATATCTTTCTAAAGAAAATAGACTTGAGACTCCTGCTTCCTCTATTAAAATTATTCTTGATGCTCATGTTAATGTTTTCAGTGATATTCGTGCTTTCTATTCGATTGCAAATGAAGAGAAATTTGAACCAGTATTCACTCCTTTCCCAGGATGGAATAACATAAATGGAATTGGCAATGTCATCGATCCATCTTTAAATGATGGATCCCCTTATCAATTTGTAAATAAATCATCGTCCTTAGGATTTACTCCAGAGGAACTTGAATATAAGGAATATCAGTTTGAAGTAAATAACTTGCCAGACTTCAGATTGTATAGAATAAAACTTGTACTGACTTCAACAAATCAAGCATATCCGCCAAGATTTAAGAATTTACGAGTCATTGCTCTTGCCTGATAATTATGGATTATATTAAAGTTGAGGGTCACTCTAATTTAAAGAGAGACCCTCAAACAAATGCTATTATCAATGATAATATGAAAGAATATAATGAATATATGAAAAGAAAGCAACTCAAATCTAAAGAGATTGATAGAATACAAAATATTGAAGATGATCTTGATAGAATTAAGGATGATATGAGCGAATTAAAAACATTATTGAGGATTCTTATCGATGGACCCAGACAAAATTGAACTAACAAATTTAAATAAATCTTTGACATATGCCAAATCTGCAAGAGAAATTGATAAAGTAGATGACATAGAGATGTTGAGAAACATTGCTAAAACATACGTCAAATTATATCTTAAACAACAAGAAGTTCTTGCTTTTATCGGTGTTCCTGGGTAAGAAAACATCGACCATAAATACTCAAAAAGTGTTGAATAAATGGCACAGCCTACGACTAGAGCAACTTTGATAGAATACTGCAAGAGAAAACTGGGCGCTCCAGTTTTGGAAATTAACGTTGCCGATGAGCAAATTGATGACCTTGTAGATGATGCTATACAGTTTTTTCAAGAAAGACATTTTGATGGCGTCTATCAGACATACTATAAGTATAAAATAACTCAATCAGATATTGATAGAGGTAGAAGTAGAGGTGGATCTAATACTGCGGTAGGAATCGCAACCACCACTGCATCTGCCACTATTGCGGGAGATAGTTCTGCGACTACATTTACTTTTGAGGAAAATAGCAACTATTTACAAGTTCCTCCTAATATAATTGGCGTAAATAAAATTTTTAAGTTTGATGGTAGCAATACCATCACCAATAACATGTTCAGTATTAAATATCAACTGTTCTTGAATGATATTTACTATTGGGGAAGTACAGAACTTCTTTCATATTCTATGGTTAAGTCATATCTAGAGGATATTGACTTTTTACTCAATACGGAAAAGCAAATACGATTCAATAAGAGACAAGATAGATTATATTTGGATATTGATTGGGCATCAGCTACTACAAACGACTACATCATTATCGACTCTTATAGTACATTAAATCCAAGTGATTATTCTAGAGTTTGGAATGATTCTTTCCTTAAGTTGTATTTGACAGCTTTGATTAAAAAGCAGTGGGGACAAAATTTAATTAAATTCCAAGGAGTTAAACTTCCTGGAGGAGTTGAATTGAATGGTAGACAAATATACGATGACGCACAAAAAGAGTTGGATGTGATTATGGAAAAAATGTCCAATACTTATGAACTTCCTCCAATGGATATGATCGGATAATCATATGTTAAATCCTTTTTTCCAGCAAGGTTCAAAAACAGAACAAAGTTTAGTTCAAGATCTCATTAATGAGCAATTGAGAATGTATGGTGTTGAGGTTCATTATATGCCTCGACAATTTATTACTACAAAAACGGTAATTGAAGAGGTAATTGAATCTTCCTTTAAAGAAGCATATCCAATAGAAGCATATCTAGAAAACGTAGATGGATATGCCGATAATTCTGTTATTCTTTCTAAATTTGGAATACAATCTCAACAAGAGATAACATTAACTATTTCAAGAGAAAGATATGAAACTTATATAAGACCATTAGCACAACAAAATTCGCAAAATCTTGTTCCAGAAAGACCAACAGAGGGAGATTTAATTTATTTCCCGTTGGGTGGAAGATTATTTGAGATAAAATTTGTAGAACATGAGAAACCATTTCATCAGTTAAATTCTACATATGTTTACACTTTGAGATGCGAACTCTTCAGAATTGAAGATGAGGTTATTGATACTGGAGTCGATGATGTCGATGACGAACTTGTAGGAAGCACAAGTGTCGATGGAACAACTCCTATCGGCATAAGAGGAAATATGCTGACCCTGAATATGGTTGGCGTTGCTTCTACTGCTACTGCTTCTACTGGTATCGTCAATGGATCTATTAGTGCTATTTACATCAGCAATCGTGGTGGAGGATATTCATATGCTCCTCAAGTTGGATTCTCCTCTTCTCCCGAATATGGTGGAACTGGTATTGGAACAGCGATCATGATTGGTGGAATAGTCGTATGTAATAAGAACGTAAATCCAAACGATGGTTCTGTTCAAGAAATTAGACTAATCAATCCAGGATTCGGATATACAGTTGCACCTCTAATTGCAGTTAGGGGTGATGGAGTTGGATTTGCTGCAACAACAGGAATAACCACAGTTGGAGCAGTTGGATTTGTAACGATTACTGGTGGTGGATCTGGATATACTACAGCACCAACAGTCACATTCTCTTCTCCTGGAAGTGGAACAACTGCCACTGGTGTTGCTGCTATAAATTCAAGTGGAAATGTAATTGCAATTTACCTCACTAATGCTGGATCTGGATATACCTCGGCTCCAACAATTACAATTTCGGGTGCTGGTTCAACTTCATCTGGAACATTCCAACTTAATGAAATTGTTACTGGACAAACATCAGGAACTACAGCAAGGGTTAAGAATTGGGATAAACCAACATCAGTCTTAGATCTTTACAATGTAGATGGAACATTTACATATGGAGAAACTTTAGTTGGATCTGCTTCTTCCGCAAGTTATAGACTGAAAAATGTTGAAGAATTCCCTAGAGATGATGGATTTGCTTCAAATGCCGAAATTGAAGCGGCGGCTGATCAAATTATAGATTTTACAGAGACAAATCCATTTGGAATCCCCTAAACTGTTAAATAGTAATTATTAAACCTTGGCAAAATGTTTGAATATTTTTATAACGAGATTTTCCGAAAGACTATTATTTCTTTCGGTACCCTTTTTAACAACATAGAAATCCAAAAGACGGATTCTAATGGTGACGTGAGTAGCATCATTAAAGTTCCTCTTGCTTATGGTCCTACACAAAAGTTTTTGGCAAGGATCAATCAACAAGCTGATTTAAATAGTCCAACTGCAATGACATTGCCAAGGATGTCATTTGAATTTACTGGAGTTACTTACGATCCATCCAGAAAAGTAACAACAACACAAAGATTCTTACAAAAAGACTCATCTGACGGAACTAAAACTAGAAAGGCATATATGCCAGTTCCCTACACGATGCAATTTGAATTGTCAATTATGACAAAATTAAATGATGATGCATTGCAAATAGTAGAACAAATTTTACCATATTTTCAACCTCAGTTCAATCTCACTGTTGAATTGGCATCAAATATACAAGAGAAAAAAGATATTCCAATTATTTTGGAAAATATTACTATGATTGATGATTATGAAGGTGATTATACAACGAGAAGAGTTTTAACTTACACGTTGAGATTTAGTGCCAAAACATACCTGTTTGGACCTATTCCAGATGTTTCTACAGATCTTATCAAAAGAGCTACTATTGCTGTTGGTGCAGGAGATCCATCAAATCAAAGAGAACTTACATATACGCAAACCCCAAGAGCAATTAAGAATTATACTGGAAACGTGCTCACATCCTTGTCTGAGGATATTGCCGCCACCGACATTTTACTCAAAGTAGATGATGCAAGTGGAATTACAAAAGATACTTATTTGGATATTAACCAAGAAGAAGTTTATGTAAGACTTGTAAGCGGAAATAATATCACCGTAGACAGAGGAGTTGATGGAACAACAGTTAAATCTCACTTGAAAGGAGATAGTGTAAAATCGATTACTGCTTCTGATGATGCTCTAATCGAATTTGGAGATGACTTTGGTTTTAGTGGAAGCGCATCATGAAAATGACTAAAAAATTTGATAAATTAAATGAATCTTTTGGAGTTGAGGATAATCTCATAGTTCCAGAAGTAGAGTCTGCTCCTATTGAGATTATTAACGATGATTCTGATGAAGAATTTGAAAAAACACCAGAGGTAAGAAAAGATTATAAGTATACAAGAAATCAATTATATTCATTAATAGAAAAAGGACAAGATGCTATTAACGGTATCTTAGAATTGGCAGCAGAAACAGAACAACCAAGAGCGTATGAAGTTGCAGCTCAATTAATTAAAAATGTTGCAGATACAACTGATAAATTAATGGATTTGCAAAAGAAATTGAAAGAAGTGGAGGAAGACACAAAGCAAAAAGGACCAACGAACGTCACCAATGCTCTATTTGTTGGATCAACTGCAGATTTAGCAAAACTTCTAAAGAATAAGCAACAAGAAGAGGATACTAAATAATAGTACGAATATAAAAAGTTAAAATGTCCGTTGCCGCAGTAAATATAAGAATTGAAAAAGGCACTGATTTTGAATCAACTTTTACTATCAATTCTTCAGATGGTTCTGCTTTTAATTTAGCAAATTACAGTGCTACGGCAAAGATTAGGAAACATCCTAATGCTGGAACTGCTAAAACTTTTTCAACAACGATTACTTCAGCTACAGGTGAAATAAAAATAACGATGAGTGATACGGACACATCTGAATTATCATCTGGAAGAAATTATTATGATGTGATTATTCAGCATTCATCTACAGAGAAGAAAACAAAAGTATTTGAAGGAATGGCGATAGTCTCAGATACCGTTTCTTTATAGTAAAATGGAATTCAAAGTAACTCTTGTAACAGGTCCAACTTACAGTGCTCGTCTTAAAGAAGACAACAAATTTAAAGTAATTACACAACTTACACAAACAGAAGTGGCTAACTTTTCAGATTTAAGCGATTTTGATGGTACTGAAGCTCAGGACGGATGGGTCTTGATGTATGACTCTGCATCTGGAAAATATAAAGCAGTAAATCCAGATCTCGTATTTACTAAAGCTGTTTCTGATAGCAGTCTTCCTAGTGAGTTTATTGATCAATTGGATGTAGAACTTGATGATAAGATCGATCTGGATGCTGGTTCATTCTGATAAGAATTTATAAATAACTACATCTAAAAATATAATAAGGTATAGATACAATGCCCGCACCCGTAATTCAATTTAAAAGGGGCAATTTAGCTAATCTTCCTGGTTTGCAGGCTGGTGAACCCGCGTTTACAACAGATACTTTTGATTTGTTTGTTGGATTAACTTCATCCACAGATGCAAATAAGTTTTTTGGTTCTCATAGGTATTGGAATAAGGAATCTACGACTTCAGGTAGTTCGGTAAATTTGGTTGAAGGAACCTCCAATGGTTCCAATTATGTCAGCCTCAAATCTCCAGATTCTCTTGCTGGTATTACTACATACACTCTTCCAGCAACTGCAATTGATGGATATTTTCTGAAAACAAACGCAGCTGGGGAATTGTCTTGGGAACAAGCTGCATCTTTTGCTGGAATTGTAACCTTTACCGATACTACAGAAAATACTTTAGGTGATGCTGATACTGGTGCTGTTCAGATTGATGGTGGACTGGGAGTTAATAAAAACGTTACGGTTGGCGGAAATTTAAACGTACAAGGTTATTCCGAGTTTGTTGGTGTTGTAACATTCCAAGGCGGAACTATTAATCTTGGTGATTCTGATGCAGATGATATTAATGTTGCAGGTGAATTTGTATCTAATTTAATTCCAAATCAAACAGATACATATGATTTGGGAAATGGTGATAAGAAATGGAGAAATATCAATATTTCGGGTGTTCACACTAATGGCGGTTTAAGAGTTCTTGGCGCAGCTCAGGTTGGATCTTTAACAGTTGATTCCGATGTAAATATTGTCGGAAACGTAACTATTGGCGGTACAACTTTAGCTGTTTCTGCAGAATCTCTTAAAATTCGTGATCCTGATATTGTTCTTGGATTTAGAACAGATTCTGAAGGTAACGATATTTCCACTGACACTACTGCTAGTCATGGTGGTGTTGCAATTGCATCTACAGAAGGTTATCCTTTAGTTGATTTAGTTATTGCTGGAGTTGAAACAGCTCCAGCCACATATAAGAAATTTATGTGGTTCCGTGAAAATTCCTTTGCTGGTCTTGGAACAGATGCATGGTTATCAAACTATGCCATTGGTATTGGAAGCACACAGTTCCCAACAGGAACAAGATTGGCTGCTGGAAATGTTCAGTTTACTCAAGAAGATTTAGCAGTTGTAAACAATATTAATGCTTCTGGTGTTGGCACATTTGGGGGAGCACTTTACGTTGCAGGACTCGAAATTACAGGTGGCGGTGTTTCTATTGGCGAAGACATTAGAACAAGAAATTTAAATGTATCTGGAATTACAACCTTAGGCGATTCAACTACAGATATAGTTCAAATTTACGGTGATGCTAATTTCATTGCTTCCGTAGAGGCTGTAAATATCAATTCAAGTGGAATTGTAACTGCTACTACTTTTGATGGTAATTTAGCACTTTCAAATGTTACTGGTCTTGGTGCGAATGTTTCTACATTCTTAGCGACTCCTTCTTCTTCTAATTTAGCTGCTGCTGTAACGGATGAAACTGGTACTGGTGCTCTCGTATTTGCAAACAGTCCAACATTAGTAACTCCTGTTCTTGGAGATGCATCTGCCACTACATTAACTACAAGTGGAGATGTAATAGTCGGATCTGCCATGAGTGCTCCGACTGTAAGAACGGCAACGATCACTCATTCTAACGGAACTAGTGCTGCTACAATTGACGCTAGTGGAAATGTAACAGCAGCTCAAGACTTAACAGTTACAGGAAACCTGTACGTTAACGGATCAACTACTCAAGTAAATACTTCTTCGATGACTGTCGAAGACAGAACGATTGAGTTAGGTTTAGTAGATGGTTCTGCTCCTTCCTCAGCAACTACTTGGGATCTTGGTGTTCTCTTCAATTATAATTCTTCAGGTGCGAAGAAGTCTGCTGTTCTGTGGGAACATGCTGATGGAAGATTCAAATTTGGATCACAAGTAACTGATGGTGGTGGAACTGATAACGATAGTCCACAAATTAGTGTTTCTAACTATGCTGCGATTGAAGTAAGTTCAATTTGGATTAATGATTGTGCAGGACAATCTCAATTAATTGATTGTTCTGGAGGAGTAAGAACACTTCAAAATATAACTATTGATGGTGGATCATTCTGATAAGTAAAATATGATTTCTAAATAGGGGGAGATTACTTCCCCTATTTTTTTATGTCTGAAGAAGAATATAAATCTGTGATTTCAACATATCAACAGAAAGCATTTGAACTTTTTAATGCGAATATTGTACTAGAATCTCAGATTCAATCGCAAAAAAATGTCATTGACGCATTAAAAAAAGAGTTAGAAAATATGTCATTTGAATTGCAAACTCTTAGAGATCTTAGGGAAAAGGGAGAACAGCAAATAAAGACAACTAGGAAATCCAGTGCATCCCAATAACATAAATAAATTATACCGATAAATATCGGTTTTTTTACGGTAAATACCACACCAAATTGAATGGCCGATCCGAATATTAGGATAAAACGGTCTGCCATACCTGGCAAACAGCCTACGGCAGATCAACTCCCGTTGGGAGAACTAGCTTTAAATACTAATGATGGAAAACTCTTTGCCTCTAAAAATGCAGGCATAGGAACAACAGTTTTCGCTGTAAATCCGTGGTCGGTTGGAACAGGAACCGATTCTTATAATGTACATTTTACTGCTGGAAATGTTGGTGTTGGTAGCACAATCCCCACATCTAAATTAGATGTAGAGGGTGACATCAATGTTTCTGGTGTAATAACTGCTAGTCAATTTATTGGTGGTGGTGTTGGTGTTGGAATTCAATCTGGGGGCACTGTCCTTGGATATGGAATTACAACACTGAATTTTATTGGTGCTGGAAATACTTTCTCTGTTAGCGGAACTACCGTCGATATCAGCATAGCTGCTGGTAGTGGTGGAGGTGGTGGAACTGGAATCAGTTCCGTGATCATACAGAAAGATGGAACAAATATAGGTACTGGTTCTAGTACTATAAACTTTACCGGAACTGGTATTCAAACTGTTACATCATCACCTAGCGGAATTACAACCGTTAGGGTTGAACTGCAAGGTAATCTTGATGGTGGATTGCCTGATTCAAATTACGGCGGCATCGAAGCTATTGAAGGGGGAGGAATCTAAATGGCAACACGAATTCAGATAAGGAGAGGCAGTGCCGCTGCATGGACTTCAGCTGATCCTATTCTCGCTGAGGGTGAACTTGGCGTAGAACTAGATACGCAGAAATTTAAAATTGGTGTTGGCACAACCAGTTGGAGTGGTCTTAGTTATGCAACTGGTATTCAAGGAACTACTGGTGCCCAAGGAACCCAAGGAACAACAGGTATCCAAGGGGATACTGGTATTCAAGGTGTCACTGGTAGAGGTCTGAATATTGTAGGAAACGTTGCTACAGTTGGAGATCTTCCAGATCCCTACAGTGGAGACGTTGGAGATGCTTATGTTGTAACAGGAACAGGCGATCTTCACGTTTATAATGGAACGAGTTTCGATAACGTTGGACAAATTGTTGGTCCTCAAGGAACCACGGGCGCTCAAGGAACCCAGGGTATCCAAGGCGAATCAATTCAAGGTACAACTGGATATAATGGTACCCAAGGAACTCAGGGTATTCAGGGTGATGATGGGGCTCAAGGAATTGCTGGTGCCTTCGCTGCACAAGGTATTCAAGGAACCCAAGGTATTCAAGGTAGAGAACCTGATGTAGCACAAACAGAAAAAAATACAATTACCTTTTCTGCTACTGAAGGTCAAGTATCTTTTGGAGCAACATACGTTCCAAATGCGATTGATGTTTATCTGAATGGTGTCAGATTATCAGAATCGGAATATGTAGGAACAAGTGGAACTCACATTCTTCTTAATGATAGTGCTAATGTAGGGGATGTTTTAGATCTCGTTAAATTTGACTTTGGTAATGCTTTTAGAGGTCTTCAAGGCGTACAAGGTCTTCAAGGATTACAAGGAGTTCAGGGTCTTCAAGGACCACAGGGAACAACTGGTATTCAAGGTGATGTTGGTATTCAAGGAAGTACTGGTGCTCAGGGAACTCAGGGAGTCCAAGGAACAACTGGTATCCAAGGTGATGTTGGTACCCAAGGAACTCAAGGGGTTCAAGGTGTTCAAGGCGAAATTGGATCTCAAGGTCTCGATGGTGCATATGCCGCACAAGGTATTCAAGGTATTCAAGGTATCCAGGGTTTAACACCCGACGTTGCTCAAACAAGTAAGACAACAATTACTTTTTCTGCCAATGAAGGTCAAACTTCCTTTGCAGGAACATATGTAGCAGGAGCAATAGACGTATTCTTAAATGGTGTAAGATTATCAGAATCAGAGTACGTAGGAACAAGTGCAACTAATATTGTTCTAAATGACCCTGCTAACGCTGGAGACGTACTTGATCTTGTTAAGTTTGATTTTGGTAATGCTCTGAGAGGTTTACAAGGTGTTCAAGGAACACAAGGTATTCAGGGCGATCTTGGTATTCAAGGCATTCAGGGTCTTGACGGTGCTTATGCTGCTCAAGGTATCCAAGGTCCACAAGGAACTTTGGGTGTTCAAGGAACAAGTGGTCGTGGTGTTACTATTCTTGGTAGTGTTTCCACATCTACAAATCTTCCAGGATATCCATCTTCTTATTCTGGATCTGTTGGTGATGGATATATCACACTAGACACAGGTCACTTATGGACTTGGAACGGTAGTTCTTGGGACGATGTTGGTAATATCACAGGTCCACAAGGAACCACTGGGTCACAAGGAACACAAGGTATTCAGGGAACTACTGGTTCTCAGGGTCAAACAGGTATTCAGGGTGACTTAGGTATCCAAGGTATTCAAGGAGAGGCATTACAGGGCGTTCAGGGAACGACTGGCATTCAAGGTGATCTTGGTATCCAAGGTACTACTGGTGCTGGTGTACAAGGTGCTACTGGTACTCAAGGTGAAACAGGTACTCAAGGTACAACAGGTACTCAAGGTCTCGATGGTGCATATGCCGCCCAGGGTATCCAAGGTATTCAAGGCATCCAGGGTTTAACACCTGACGTTGCTCAAACAAGTAAGTCAACTATTACATTCTCCGCTAACGAAGGTCAAACTTCTTTTGCTGGAACATATGTAGCGGGAGCTATTGATGTTTATTTGAATGGTGTTAGATTATCGGATTCTGAATATGTTGGAACAAGTGCAACCAACATTGTTCTCAATGATCCTGCTAACGCTGGAGACGTACTTGATCTTGTCAAGTTTGATTTTGGTAATGCATTAAGAGGTCTTCAGGGAATTCAAGGAACAACTGGTATTCAAGGTTTTACTGGTATTCAGGGAAGTGATGGTGTCCAGGGTCTTGCTGGTGAATATGCAGCACAAGGTATTCAGGGAACTGATGGTTTACAAGGTACCGATGGTACTCAAGGAACACAAGGTATTCAGGGAACCACAGGATCTCAAGGAACCACTGGAACTCAAGGAACACAAGGTATTCAAGGTAACAGTGGTCGTGGTGTTACTATTCTTGGCAGTGTTGCTACAAGCACATCTCTTCCAGGATATCCTTCTTCTTATGGCGGAAACACTGGAGATGGTTATATTACTACCGATACTGGTCACTTATGGACTTGGAATGGTACTTCTTGGGACGATGTTGGTAATATTACAGGTCCACAAGGAACTACTGGAACACAAGGAACTCAGGGCATACAGGGACCTTCGATTCAAGGTGCTCAAGGAACAACTGGAATTCAGGGAACAACTGGAACTCAGGGATCCACAGGTCCACAAGGAACTACTGGTTTACAAGGAACCACAGGTCTTCAAGGTTTAACTGGTATTCAGGGAGACACAGGTCTCCAAGGATTAACTGGTATTCAGGGAACTGATGGTCTTGGAGCACTTACAGGAGTTACATCTGTAACTAGTGGAACGTTCTTCCCACTGTTCGTTTCTGGAACTGGAGATGTTTCACCAAATATCAGAACAGAAGCAACCGCATTTGGTTATGACGCAGGAACTAATACTGTTACTGCCACAAACTTCAATACAACTTCGGACATTACACTGAAGAAAAATGTCAATATTATTGAAAATGCCATTGATTCGGTAAAACTTATCAACGGTGTTAAATTTGACTGGAAAGATAATGGAAGACCTTCTATTGGTGTTATCGCTCAGGATGTTGAGCAAGTTTATCCAGAATTGGTTTATGAAGTAGACGGACAGAAGACATTAAACTATAGCGGTTTAATAGGTGTTCTTGTTGAAGCGGTTAAAGACCTTCAGCAACAAATTAACAATCTAAATAGTACTACAGGTTAATCTAGATAAATGAACAAAACTAGAGAAGTTGCAAACTTAGTTACTGAGAATAATATCTTTGTTAGCACCTCTAATAATAGAGTTGGCGTCGGATCCACTGTACCAGTAAGTAAACTCGATGTTACTGGAGATGTGACTGCAGATAACTTTAATTCGGCTTCTGACGAGTCGATGAAAAAGAACATTGCTAGTATCGCAGATGCTATTGCAAAACTTGATAAAATCAATGGCGTTTCTTTCGTATGGAAAGAATCCAATACTAAATCATATGGAGTTGTTGCTCAAAACGTTCAGAAAGTATTCCCAGAACTGGTAAATGACAACGGATCACACTTAACAGTTAACTATAACGGTTTAATTGGTGTTCTGATTGCTGCGGTAAAAGAACAACAAAAACTAATTGGTTCTTTATCCGATAGATTAGATGCTTTAGAAGGAAACAATCAAAGTGAAAACGTTTAAACAATTTCAAGAAGATTGGAGTAATAAATACAAACGTAATATTGATTGCTCCAATCCTAAAGGATTTTCACAAAAAGCACATTGTGCTGCTAGAAAAAAGAGAGCAAGAGGTGAGGAAACCAAATCGCTACCAGTGAAATGAAATCCTTAAAAATTGCGGGAATTGTTTTAGGATCAGTAATAGGAATTGCCCATGTTGGCGTTCTTGGACATTTAATAAAATTATCTGAGGACATTAAACATCCTCAAATTAATTTGCCAACTGGAAGATATTCTTCATATAAAATAGAAGTTGGGAAGGATGGATACAAGATAGAATACAGAGCTGATGATCCAAAGGTATTAAGTTCGGAAAAATCACTCGATCTTGATAAAGAAAAACGGGGATTGTTTGGTGGTGGTTCTGAAAAAAGAACTGAATATCGTCGTGATGAATATACTGCAGGCGGAACAAGAAATATAGGAGGCGCTGCAATAGACAGCGAGGGAAAGTCTGCAAAAGAAGTAGAGTGCATCGTGGCGGACGCTGGAGCACGGTCTCAGGGTGCGATGGCAGGTAGTGCTATTTCTGCTGGTGTGGCAGTTCCAGCTTTAATTAACATTCCCTATATTGGATGGTTAGCGGCAGGTTGGGCGACACTATTGGGACAAAATATTGGATCTGAAATTGGTTCTGAGGTTGGGTCTGCTTTTAATGATTGCTAAATAATAAAAAGTCCTGTTTGTGGCATGAAAAAATATTGTCGTCTTTGTAAGAAAAAAGAACATCGTGAGGAATGCGGATTTGGTCCCAAAATGTGGGACAAGTATTCTGTAGATGATGCTACCGATAAAGAGCAAGAAACTGCTGCGAAAGAATCTGGAATTATTGATGTTGAAGAAGAAAACAAGAGTGGTGATAGTTCTTTGCGTGACTGGTTTACTAAGAGTCGCGCTTCTGATGGCACCCCTGGTTGGGTTCAATTGGGCGGTAAATACGCAGGAAAACCCTGTGCCAAACAACCAGGACAAACAACCAAACCAAAGTGCGGTTCCAGTAAGATGAAACGCAATCTTGACAAAGGTGAAGAAGAAACGGCATTCCGTCGTAAGAATCAAAAAGATCCAAATCCAGATAGAAAAGGAAAGGCAATTAACGTGGCCACTGAAGAAACAAAAAAAGATCATGAATACTCCATGGCTCGTTCTGAGATAAAAACTCTCAAAAATGCTGCTAAGAGATTAGAGAAGAAAATGGGCAAAAAAGGTGAGGGAAATCTTGAAGCCTGGGTTCAATCCAAAATCACAAAAGCGGCGGATTATATTGACACAGCTGCGGACTATGTTACCAATGAAGAAAAAGATGCATGTTACCATAAGGTAAAGTCTCGTTATAAAGTTTGGCCAAGTGCATATGCTTCTGGCGCATTAGTTAAGTGTCGCAAAAAAGGTGCTAAAAACTGGGGCAAGAGTACCAAGAAAGAAGGATATGAATATTCAAACTGGAGAGAAGACTTCAAAGCGATGGAATATGAATTCATTGATGTGATTACTCCAGATCCACTGGAACCAACAAAGGGAATTGGCAGTGAAATGATCGGAATTGAAGAGGCAGTAAGAGTTCCTCAAAAAACAGGAACAATTGTTTTTGTATACCTTACTTTTAGAGGAAAAGCATATACCATTCAAATGTTCTTCCCATCAGTAAAACTTCCAAGTAGATCTGAAATTCAAGATCAGATTGATAAGGTATATCCTGGAGGAAAGGTGAGAAGTTATCACACATCTGATTACAAACCAGGAGAACCAGTTTTTCATACAGAAGATTGGCAAAAAGTTAATAGACAAGATAAAACCGATGGATTAAGTCCTGCTGCTGTAAAAGCATACCGCAGAGAAAATCCAGGTTCTAAACTGAAGACCGCTGTGACCAAGAAACCATCAGAACTTAAAGCAGGTTCTAAGGATGCAAAGCGTCGTAAGTCGTTCTGTTCAAGAATGAGTGGCATGAAGAGGCGTCTCACTTCTGCTAAAACTGCTAGAGATCCTGATAGCAGAATCAACAAAGCACTCCGTCGTTGGAACTGTAACTAATGAAAAACTTCAAACAATTCTTATCAGAAAGCGTTACCATTCAGGGCGACTTTAACGGAACTCTGAATGTTGGTTACGATCCTGTTCAACAAAAAGTCAGTGAACAAAATCAATATATTGCTGATGTAATGTGGATGGGAAGTATATATAGAATGACACTAGAAAAAAAGGAATCGATAAGACTTCCCTCTACACAAGAATTAGCAGAACAACTTCAAGGAGAATATCCTGGGGCAATTGTTCAAAGAATTTATCCAGTAGAACCAAAACCAGAAGTTAAAATTGCAGACGTTAAGAGATATCATCCAGGAAAATTAGAGTGGGTATAAATTATGGCTCAGTGGAATAAAAATGAACAAGACTTCTTGAATCAAGAGAGAAGTCTCTTTGAGGTTTTTAATATTGCTGATCACTGGGGAAACCAGACAGACTGGAGACCTCAGTTTTCCGACAATAACAGACTAAAGGTTGCTCCCTTCCAAACAGTTTTCTTCAATACTTTCCAGTATGGATTGGAGACTGATGTATGGGATCAAAGAATTATTGGAGTTGGATCTGCTACTCATAATCCAACTTCCAGTAATGTGGTTATGGAAGTTGGATCTACTGCTGGTAGTAAGGTTGTCAGGCAGACGAAGAATGTAATGAGATACATTCCTGGTAGACCAGCAACTCTTGCATTTGCAGTTCGTCTAGAAACACCACAAGTCGGTATTCGCAGAAGATTCGGATTGTTTAATGAGACTGATGGTGCTTTCTTTGAGGATGATGGTGGCACATATTCTTATGTAATTCGCAGCAGTGTATCTGGTATCACTACAGAAACAAGAGTAACCAGAGAAAACTGGAATGGTGAAAAGTTTGATGGTAACGGATACACTGGTGTAACTGCTGATGCTACAAAACAGCAGATGATTTCCATTAACTA
>Ga0129342_1000142_pt1 | contig 26842 bp, 24 predicted proteins | sample CPBDNA_5_FD_94426 | JGI IMG/M metagenome (GOLD analysis project Ga0129342, IMG submission 94426) | Freshwater to marine salinity gradient microbial communities from Chesapeake Bay, USA - CPBay_Sum_15_0.2_DNA | ecosystem: Environmental > Aquatic > Marine > Coastal | place: USA: Chesapeake Bay...
ATTTTCATCATCTGACAAATGCGCCATAATTCGCATTTCTATCTGCGAGTAATCAGCGGTAACTAAAGTTTCCCAGACTTTTCCAGCAATGAAGGCTTTTCTAATCTTCTTGCCATGCTCAGTGCGGATTGGGATATTTTGCAAATTTGGATCTTGTGAAGACAGTCTTCCAGTGGCGGTAACTGTCTGATTAAGCGTGGTGTGAATTCTAGAATTGCTATCAAGTAACGGAATAAGCCCCGAAACAATTTGCTTTAACTTTATAAATTCTCTGAAGGTGAGAATCTGCTCCAGCAAGGGATCTTGTGTATTTTCAAAAAGCCAATTCAAGGCATCAGCGTCAGTAGTGTATCCAGTTTTGGTTTTCTTAGTTTTTGGCAAATTACGCTCTTGAAATAAAATTTCTTGCAACTGCTTAGGTGAAGCCAAGTTGAACTCCCTGCCAGCCAATTTGTGAGCAGCGAGTGTTGCGCTACTTGCTTCTTTATCAAATTCTGATTCAAGTTTCTTCAAGTAGGGCAAATCCATCGCTACCCCGTAATGCTCCATTTCGCAAAGCAACATTGCCAAGGGCAGTTCTAATTCGGTCAGTAATTTGGTGTTTTTTACTTCAGCAATTTTCTCGATTAAAACTGTGCTTAGTTTTTCGACGGCGATCGCTTTTGAAACTAATTGACTTTGATTCAACGCTAAATCTTCAAATAGTTCTGCTGGGGCTTGAATTGATGAGGCTAAATTTAAATTTAAATGTTCCAAACTTAATTCTTCAAGATCTAAGTTTCTGCTTCCTGGATTTAGTAAATAACCTGCTAAGTGAGTATCGATTTGCAAGCCGGCTAATTTAGAATTCTTTGAAATTAACCATTTAGTTAAAGGCTTTAAATTGTGAATTTGTTTTTTTAACTGGGAATTTTCACACCAACCTATAAATTCATCTAAAACTGTATCAAGCTCAATGATTTTTGGCTTTGCCCCAGCAATCGCCATGGTGCGTGGTTTACCGTCTTGAAAATTGACTAGGAAACTAACATTCTCACCTTTAGTGCTCTTAAGCCACTTTATGGCATTTTCTTTTGTGAGTATCTCGAATTTTACATCTTGAGTTGCTTTCGTTTCTTTTAGAAATAGTGACTTAAATCGATTTTTTAGACTATTAAATTCTAATTCGGTAAATACCTGGAGCACCTCATTGCTTTCTGGCTCAGCAAGTGCATAGTTAGCAAGTTCAGTATCAATCGCAACATCGGTAATTAATTGTGTTAATTCTCGATTTAACCTGACTTGTTCTAAGTTCTCTCTTAACGATTCACCAACTTTCCCTGAGATATTTTGAGCGTTTGCTAATAAATTTTCTAAATCTTTGTATTCGCTGATCCACTTAAGGGCGGTTTTCTCACCCACTCCTGGTACCGATGGCAGATTGTCAGAGGCGTCACCTCTAAGTGCAGCAAAATCTGGATACTGAGCTGGGGTTAATCCATACTTGTCTTCAATTGCTTTAGGGGTCATTCTGGCTATTTCACTTACGCCCTTGAGCGCATAAAGCACTGTTATCTTGTCGCTAGCTAATTGGTAGGAATCTCGATCTCCAGTAAGAATCAATACTTCAAATCCTGCCTCGGCACCTTTTTTAGCTAGCGTTGCAATCAAATCATCGGCTTCAAACCCTTCTTTTTTAACACTTTTTACTTTGAAGGAATCTAAGAACTTCTCAATCAAACCAAGTTGTGAGACGAATTCTTCTGGTGATTTAGCACGATTTGCCTTATAGAGTGGATAGCGCTCACTTCTAAAAGTCTGGCGTGAAACATCAAAAGCTACAGCCAAATGAGTGGGGCTTTCATTGTTGAGTGCATTTAAGAACATGGTGCAAAAGCCATAAACGGCATTGGTGCTTTGACCTGCACTTGTGGTGAAACTTTCCACCGGCAAGGCGTAAAAAGCTCTATAGGCCAGAGAGTTTCCATCAACTAGCAATAATTTGGGCGGTGCGGTCTTAGTTGACATATACCTGATCCTAGGCTTTGAGAGTGGAAAAAGAAGAATCAGAGAGCCTCTCTCGTGCCGATATTAAAATGGATCAATTGAGTGCTGAAGATTTAAAAGATGCACTAAATGCTTATGGGTTAGGTGAACTTGCAGAACGAATGGGAATCCAGTTGCTTAAGGTTTCTGCACAACATGGTGAAGCGAAGATGCCAGTCAAGGGAAATCGCCAACCACTTGGATTATTAAATGGCGGCGCCAGTGCGGTTTTAGCTGAAACTTTGGGATCAATTGCGGCAAATGTTTATGCCTATCCAAAACAAGTAGCCGTAGGCATTGATTTACAAATCACCCATCATCGACCAGCAACTTCAGGTGAGGTGTTAGCGAGCGCCGACGCATTACACCTTGGGAAAACTCTGGGAACCTATCTAATTAACATTCATGATGAAAATCAAAAACTTGTCGCCAGCGCAAAACTAACAGTATTTTTCAAAGAAAAGGCTGTTAATTGATTGGGTTAGGCACCCTAATAAATATTTTGGCCATTTCAATTGGTGCCACGATTGGTGTGTTAGTCGGCAATCGAATTGCGCAATCCGCGCGCGATATCGTAACCGACGCCTTAGGGCTAGTGACTTTGCTAATCGGGGCCTTTAGCGCAGTTGCTATTGCGGATCCAAATTTGACGCAAAGCCTCCCCTCGGGAGTTCCGGTCTTAATTCTTCTGGCGGCACTGGTTACCGGTGGACTTATTGGTAATTACCTACAACTCGAAACTCGGATCGAAAATCTTGGTGAAAAGTTGAAACAGCGATTTGCCAATGAAGGTGAATCTTCAAAAAAATTTGTGGAAGGTTTTGTTTCTGCTTCATTGGTTTTTGCGGTTGGTCCTTTAGCGATTCTCGGAGCAATTTCCGATGGCCTAGGTAGGGGAATTGATCAGCTAGTTCTTAAATCAACGCTAGATTTTTTTGCCTCAATCGCTTTTGCTGCCTCACTTGGCTGGGGTGTAGCTTTCTCGGCAATCGTGGTTGGAATTTATCAAGGTGTTTTTACGGTCATAGGTTTTTTCTTAGGAGAAGTGCTTTCATTAGCCGCAATTGCTTTACTTAATGCCGTTGGTGGTTTGTTGTTGATTGGTGTAGGAATTCGCCTATTAAGACTCAGGCAGATTCCAGTAGGTGATTTGTTGCCAGCGCTATTGTTAGCACCAATCTTCTTATCTCTAGCAACGGTTTGGCTTTGAGTAGAAAGGCAGCAAATGAAAACTGTTGAAATAAATCATCCATTAATTCATGCCAAGCTGACAGAGCTTCGTGATGAAACTACCCCTTCCCATAGGTTTAGAAAATTAACCGAAGAGTTAGTTAGCCTTTTAGCTTATGAAGCAACGCGTGAACTCGCGGTGGAAAAGGTTGCGGTTAAAACACCGGTAGCAAAAACTACTGGAGTGAAGTTTGCCGAACCAGTTCCAATGATCTTGCCAATTTTGCGAGCCGGTTTAGGCATGCTGGAAGGAATGTTAAAAATAATGCCGCAAGCCGAAGTCGGCTTTTTAGGTGCGGTTAGAAATGAACAGACGCTTGAAATTTCAACATATGCAGAACGCATGCCCGAAAACCTAAGATCGCGCCATGTCTTTGTTTTAGACCCGATGCTGGCTACCGGAGGCACCTTAATCACCGCTGCAGAGAATTTAAAAAATAAAGGTGCTAAAAAGATCACTGCGATCTGCTTGCTGGCTGCACCTGAAGGATTAGCTAAATTGAAATCAGAGTTACCCAATGACTTAGATTTCACATTAGTTATTGCTGGCATTGATGAAAAACTAAATGAAGTCGGTTACATCGTTCCCGGATTAGGTGATGCTGGAGATCGCTTATTTGGCAAAGTTGATTAATTCTTAATTTCAGCAATAACCAATTCTGCTACCTCTGTCATTTTTTTACGCTTATCCATCGCCGTTTTCTGAATCCAAGAAAAAGCTGCCGGTTCACTTAACCCAAGTTGCTTCATCAAAATTGCCTTGGCTTGCTCGATAAGTTTACGAGCACGAAGTTGCTGGCTGAGTTCACTATTTTCGTCTTGAAGTAATTTCATCTGAGCAAAGCGACTGCTAGCTATTTGAATAGTTGGGCCTAGATCAGAGGCACGATAAGGCTTCGTTAGGTAAGCCATAACACCAGCTTCATTAGCTTTTTCTACTAATTCAATTTGACTAAAGGCAGTTAAGATAATTACCGCGCAAAGTTTTTCTTGCAAAATTTCTGCTGCAGCGCTTAATCCGTCCAGCACTGGCATCTTGACATCCAAAATTGCCAAGTCCGGTAAAAACTCTCTAACTGCGGCAATTGCTTTATCGCCGTCACTGACGCTAGCAACAACTTCAAACCCTAATTCCGAGAGCGCCTCGGTAAGGTCTAGGCGAATAATTGATTCGTCTTCGGCCACCACAATCCGAATTGGTCTATTCATTACGCCTATCGTAAAGTTAACCCTTGGGCCCCGATAGCCCAACTGGCAGAGGCATACGACTCAAACTCGTACCAGTGTGAGTTCGACTCTCACTCGGGGCACACCCTCAAATATTTGCCAAAATTCCATTAATGAAATTTGCAGAATCATCTGTGCTTAAGGTGTTCGCTAATTCAATTGCTTCACTAATCACAACCGCTTTTGGGGTTTCTGTTGAATTCTTTAGTTCAAAAATTGCCAGTCTCAATAAGTTTCGGTCAACTGCCGGCATTCGCTCTATAGACCAACTACTAGAAGCGGTAGAAATCATCTGATCGATTTCGGTTTGTTTGCTTGCCACCCCCGTAACTAGAAACTTTACAAATTCATCAGTCTGGTCTGCCTCACTCCAGACTTGCTCTACAGAAATTCCCTTTAGGTCTGCTTCAAATAGAATATCTAGTGCTCGCTTTCGAGCCTTAGTGCGAGCTTTCATTATTTTTAGGCGCGTCCTAAATATGAACCATCGCGAGTATCAACCTTTATCACTTCATCTTGTTCGATGAAAAGTGGAACATCAACTTCAATTCCAGTTTCAACAGTGGCTTTTTTGGTTCCACCACTCGAGCGATCACCTTGCAAACCGGGCTCGGTATAAGTAATTTTCAAAGCAACACTCGCGGGTAGTTCTAGGTAAAGTGGATTACCTTCGTGAATTGCCACCATCACTTCTTGATTTTCTAATAAATAACCACCGGCCTCGCCAACTACGTTGTTAGAAATGGTTAGTAGCTCATAATTGCCGGTATCCATAAATACCCAATCATCGCCGTCACGATAAGAAAATTGCATATCACGCTTATCAACGCTTGCGGTTTCGACTTTAACTCCAGCGTTAAATGTTTTATCGACTACTTTTCCGCTGAGTACGTTTTTTAATTTTGTTCTTACAAAGGCTCCACCCTTGCCTGGCTTAACATGCTGAAAATCAACTACGGTCCATAATTGTCCGTCTAAATTCAGTACTAATCCGGTCTTCAAATCGTTAGTGGTAGCCATACGTCCCTTTACTCTTTACCCTACGCAAATTATCTCGTGCGATCCCTTGGTTAAAATTTCTAGACCGCCCTTGGTGAGAATACAAGTATCTTCAATTCTTACTCCCCCGCGTCCAGGCAAATAGATGCCTGGCTCTACGGTAAAGCAAAAATTTTCGTTTAATTCAGTTTGATTGCCAGAAGTTATAAAGGGAGCTTCGTGAACTTCTATCCCTACACCGTGCCCAGTACCGTGCACGAAGTAATCGCCAAAGCCAGCGTTGGTAATTACTTCTCGCGCAGTCGCGTCCACATCTTGGGCAGAGATGCCAATTTGCACTTTGGCAATTGCCTCAGCCTGGGCTTGCATTACGGATTGATATATCTCAACTTGCCAAGCTTCGGTCTTGCCAATAAACACAGTCCGGGTCATATCTGATTGATACCCATTAAAACTAACTCCGCAATCAATCGTTACTAGATCACCTTTTTGTAAAACGCGACCCATCGGCTCATGGTGTGGGCTTGCTGAATTTTCCCCTGAGGCCACGATGGTGTCAAACGCCAAGGCATCTGCCCCTCGATCTAGCGCATTTTGCCAAAACTTTTTTGCAATCTGTTTTTCCGTCATACCTGGGCGTAAATCATTTATCAAATACCAAAGACTTTGACTGGTTATCTCACAAGCCTTTTTAAGCTGTGCAATCTCTGCTTCGTCTTTTTTGATGCGTAAATTCAGCAAAAGATCGACTGAAGAAATAATTTCTCGATCTGGCAAAGCCGAGACTAGCTCACTCGCCTGATAGGCAGAAACACGCTTGCCGTCAATTCGTAGCTGCACTGATGTGGGAATTTGCTCTTTTAGAATTGCCTTGAAATCATGAGCGATAATCACTTTGATTTCATTTTCAATTGATTTGACGCGTTCTTGATAACGGGCATCGGTAATTAATAAATCAGATTCTTCTTTGTCGCCGATAACTAGCACCGCATTACTGCCTGAAAAATTGCTTAAATAAAAAATGCTCTCATAATCAGTAAAATAAGCCCAATCGCCAGCAAGCTGAGCCCGTAACGCTTCGCGCCTAGCTTTTGTCATTAGCTACGAGATCACGCATCGCGCTAATTGCCATCAAGTAACTCTTGAGGCCAAAACCAGCAATCACGCCACTTGAAACCCCTGCCGTTACCGAATTGTGGCGAAACTCTTCACGCGCTGCTGGATTAGAAAGGTGCACTTCAATTAAAGGTGCGGTTAACTGCGCGGCAGCATCACGAACCGCATAACTGTAATGAGTAAAGGCTGCTGGATTCATAATTACCGGAATCGATTCATCAGCAGCTTCATGCAACCACTTAATTAGTGTTGCCTCATCGTCAGTTTGCTTTATCTGCGGCTCAAATCCCAATTCTTTTGCTGCTTCGAGACATGCTGCCTCTAATTCGGCAAAAGTCATGCTCCCGTAAATCTCTGGTTGCCGCTTACCTAATCTTCCAAGATTTGGTCCATTGAGAATGTGCAGTTTCATTATTTACTCACCTTTTGCCATGCTCGGTCTAATAATTCTTCACTAGGGGCTTCGAGTCTAGTTGGACGACCTATTTTTTCTAGCACCACAAAGCGCAGTTTCTTACCGCGAGCTTTTTTGTCTATCGACATAACTGAAAGCAGTTCAGTTAAGCCATGACCCTGGTAAGTGGTGGGTAGATTCAATTTACTTAACAAGTTGCGATGTTTTTCAACCTCAGCTGTCGAAAGAATTCCCGCTTCGTGAGATAGCTCAGCGGCAAATACCATTCCTACAGCAATCGCGTCGCCATGACGCCAGGTGTAGTTTTCTAATTTTTCAATTGCATGACCCAACGTGTGACCATAATTTAGAATTTCTCGCCCTAGATTTGAATTGCTGGTTTCTTTAAAGTCAGAACCAACAACCTGCGCCTTAGTAGAAATTGCCTTCACAATCAAGGTTTGCAAAATTTCAAGATCTAAATCTTTGTTTAGATCAAATTCATTTTCAAAAATTTCTAAAATTGATTGATCTTGGATAAATCCACACTTAATTACCTCAGCGAGCCCCGCCGCAAGATCAGGTTTTGGCAGACTTGTTAAAAATTCAAGATCGCAAATTACTAACTTTGGCGAAGAGAAAACCCCAACAAGATTTTTTCCACTTTCCGTATTGATCCCAGTCTTACCACCAACTGCCGCATCAACCATTGCCAATAATGAAGTTGGGATCAAAATTGCTGAAATTCCTCTCAGCCAGGTTGCGGCGATAAAGCCTGCTAAATCAGTAGTGGCACCTCCACCAAACCCAATAATTAAATCGCTACGAGTGAATTGATGTTCACCTAATATCTCCCAGCAATGCTGTGCACTTTGATAAGTTTTTGCTGCTTCTGCGTTTTCAACTTCAATCGGCACCACCACGACCGGCAAATCCTTTATCAGCTCCATAACAGAGCGCACTTGTTTTGCTAGATCTTTCGGATAAATTACTGCAATTTTTTCAACAGAACTAGCAATACTATTTTTTAATTCACCTAAAACCTGTAGCCCAACAATTACTTCATAATCATGCTCAGCTTGAACCGTTACCTTGTTAATTGACACTTTGCACCCACTCCAGGGCTATCGCCAGAACATCACTCTCGGTTTTATCTGAAGTTTCGACAGTAAATGCTGCTACCTCCTGATACAAGGGTGTGCGCTCTTGGAGCAATTGAACCAATTTAGACCTAACGTTGCCAACCAAAACTGGTCTAGCTTGCGCAAGGCCAACTCGTGAAGCGGCAGCTTGTTGTGAAACTTCTAACCACAACGTTGGAACGGTTTTTAATAATTCCCGGGTAGTTGGGTTTAAAACTGCACCACCACCTAATGAGACCACCCCGTTAGATTGCGCTACTGCTACGGCAACCTGCTCCGCCTCAATTTCACGAAACGCCGCTTCACCATCTTCAACAAAAATTGCAGAAATGCTCTTGCCGGCAGATTTTTCAATTAACTCATCGGTATCTATAAAATCTACCCTTAATTTTTCTGCTAACAATTTGCCGATAGTTGATTTACCGCTTCCTGGCGCCCCCACCAGAACAACCCTTGGACTCATTTTATTTAATTCTTAAATTCGCTAAATAATTTTCAACGTTACGTTTAGTCTCAGTAAGACTATCTCCGCCAAATTTTTCTAGCATGGCATCAAATAAAACGAGGGCAACCATCGCTTCTGCCACCACACCGGCAGCCGGAACTGCACAAACATCCGATCTTTGATTATGAGCTTTAGTCGCTTCTTTTGAAGCCACATCAACAGTTGCTAATGCTTTTGGCACGGTTGAGATTGGTTTCATCGCAGCTCTAACTCGTAAAACTTCGCCGGTGGTCATGCCACCTTCAGTGCCACCACTTCTGGAAGTGTTTCGTTTTAACTTTCCATCTATCAGTGCAATTTCATCATGAGCTTGAGATCCTCGTTTTGCTGCTGCATCAAACCCGTCACCAACCGCTACACCTTTAATGGCTTGTATACCCATCAAAGCGGCAGCTAACTTGGCATCAATTCGGCGATCATGGTGAACATGCGAACCTAAACCTGGTGGCAAGTTATAAACCACAACTTCTACTACTCCACCTAACGTGTCTCCGTCTTTATGCGCTTTTGCTACTTCTTCTTGCATCAATTCACTTGTCGAAGAATCTACGCACCTAGCTGGGTCTTCATCAATTTTGTTTAAATCATGAGCTTCTGGGATTATCCCTTCGGGCAACTTGACAGTACCAATTTGAACAACGTGACTTAAAACTTTTATTCCTGCCACTTGCTCTAAGAAATTTTTGGCAATCACTCCCAACGCTACGCGAGCAGCAGTTTCTCTAGCGCTTGCTCGCTCCAAAATTGGACGGGCTTCATCAAAGTCATACTTTTGCATTCCAACCAAATCTGCGTGACCCGGCCTTGGCTTTGTTAAAGGAGCATTTCGCGCCAAATCAGCTAGCAGCTCAGCTGACACGGCGTCAGCACTCATAACTTCTTTCCACTTTGGCCATTCAGTGTTACCAATTCTCAAAGAGATAGGTGACCCGAGAGTGTATTCGTGTCTAACTCCACCCAATATTTCTAATTCATCTTGTTCAAATTTCATTCTTGCGCCACGACCGACTCCAAGGCGTCGTCTAGCTAAATCATTTTGAATCTGAGCCCGCGAGATTTTTATTCCACTTGGAGCGCCCTCTAAAATTGCGGTTAAGGCTTCGCCGTGAGATTCGCCTGCGGTGAGCCATCTAATCATGGGAATATTCTCTCATTAGCTTGTATTTAGAGTTAAAGTGCCAAAAACCATCCGGCTGTTAGCAAATACCCCAAAGTTAAGTAAGGCCCAAAAGCAATTCGCTGCTTGAGTGAGGCACCCTTAAAAGTTAATTTATAGATCGCCACCACTGCGGCTACCTGAAACCCTACAAGCAAAAACCAAAAGCCCGCCGCTGGATTAAACCAGGCCAAGGCGGCACTCATGCTAGGAGCAAACTTGATGTCTCCGCCACCAATCGCTCCTTTAGTAACTATCGCTAATAAATAAAGGAATAAAAAAACACAAAGAGAAATTAACCAAGTAAAGCCAAATTTAACTATTTCTGCTTCGCTAATACTTAAAACAATAGTGCCAAAGAGTGTTAGCAATAACAAAACTGTGTTTGCGCTGTCTGAGATTATTTGAAATTTTAAATCTCTTACACCTATATAAATCGCCACGATTGCTACGACTAGTAGCAATAAATAACTCAACTGCCTAGGGCGTCTCGCATAATCTTGATCGGTGGTTTTCGTTTAGTAAAAATCTCAAATTGCTTAACCCCTTGATAAAGCAACATTTCAAGACCGCTCACCACTCGCCCATTTCTCAGCAGCCACTCTCTAGCTAAGGGGCTTGGCCAGGGGTGATAGTTCACATCTAACAAAACTTTTGGGTTAAAGGGAATTAACATTGCGTATTCATCCATTACCCCTTTAGGTACAGTGCTGATCACTAATTCGGCGCTCATTGTTTTTACCATCTCATTCCAAGTATGTGTCTTAACTTGGACTTCTAATTGGTTCGCAAGGTTGCTAAGAATTTGAATTTTTTCAATATCACGACCAACTAAAGAAACTTGGGGAACTTTAAGTGCCTTAAGTGCCGCAAGTGCACTTCTGGCAGTGGCGCCGGTTCCGATGATGGTGGCAGATTTGAAACGCTTTTTAGTGTTAAGCCAAATTGCATCTCTGATTCCAATCACATCAGTGTTGCCAGCTTTAATCTCTGAAGCCGAAAAGGTCAGGGTGTTAGCGCTATTGAGTAATTTTGCTAAGGGGGTAACTGTGTCAGCAATTGCTAGCGCTTCTTCTTTCAAAGGCATGGTTACCGACAACCCTTGAAAGCTGTTTCGGTTGTTTTGAATAAATTCGGCTAATTGCCCTACCGCAACTTCGTGCCTTAAGTATTGCCAATCCAGCCCTAATTCTTGATACGCCGCATTGTGCATCTGCGGAGACTTGGAATGAGCAACCGGGCTTCCTACAATTGCGGCATAGTTTGTCATGAGTTTTGATTTTGTTGGTACCACTCTTGGAATTCACGCTTATAAACCAAGAATTCTTCATCAGTCAAGGCAAATTTGGTTTCTTTGGTATCTAAATTAACTGCCACCCAATAAAGCCATTCACCCGCTTCGGGATTTAATACTGCAGCGATAGAGGCTTCACTTGGATTAGATATTGGAGTGGGAGGTAAGCCGTCGATTAAATAAGTGTTGTATTCATTTTCTTGAGCTAATTCTTCAGTAGTAAAGACAATCGTATTGGTGTCAAGTGCATAATTTAGCGTGGTATCAAGTTGTAACCGCATGCCTATTTCTAGGCGATTGAAAATAACTTGAGCAGCCTTACGAAAATCAACGGGAGCGACTTCCTCTTCGATGATGCTAGCGATAATTAAAACGTCATAAGGTTCCAAATCGGCAGCTGCCGCGCGCTCAAATAGATTTGAATTTTCTACTGCTTGCTCGAATCTTGCCACGATAGTTAGCAGAATTTCTCCTAAAGTGACGCCCTCATCAAATCGATAAGTTGCTGGGTAAAGAGCACCCTCGATGTTTCCATTCATCCACTCTGGAAGCGGGATCGCTTCTCTGTCATTCATGACCGCTTTTACTTCTTCAACATCCAGCTCTAATAGTGTGGCCAAACTATTTGCCACCTCTGAACTACGTGATCCTTCTGGAATTACTAGCTTCACCGAAACCCGACTATCGGGATTAAGCAGCGCCAAAATCACTTGCGATGCAGAAATTCCTTGTTGAATTAAATAGCGGCCTGGTCCGATTTGACTTGACTCTGGATTATCTATGGCTGCATCTACAAATTCTCTAGTTGTTGCTAATACTTTGGCCTCTTTTAGCGTGCTACCGATCTCGGTAATAGATGCTCCAGGTTGTATTTCTATTTCGACTACTTCACTTCCGACTTCACCAACGCTTTCGCTACCTGCTGGTGCAGGGCGAAATTCAAAATATAAAAAAACTGCCATTAAAACAAATATTGTAAAAGCAATCCAAAAGCCCAAATTTGATTTGTTGCGTGACTTTTCTTGGGTTAGCGTTGAAAAGCCATCAAAAGGCGAACTCATTAAAAATCCCAATCTGCTGGAGGACTGCCAGCGAGCGTGCCGGTGCGATCTTCAATTTGAAGCGCTTGCTCCAGTAAGCCTAATGCAGAAACTTGATCGACTAAGCCGCGCGACTGGCGCGAAGTTAGGCCAGCGTCTTGCAATTGCTTGGTGGCAGTTGTTGAAGTGAATCTTTCATCAATCATTAAAACCGGAATGGGAGCTATTTTTCTACTTAATTCTTCAGCAAAACTAAGCGCTTTCTTGGCACTTTGCGTAACTTGGCCTTTTAAATTTAAAGGCAGCCCTACATAAACAACCTGCGCTGCTTCATTGGTTGTCAATTGGACTAACTTTTCAACAGCCAGCTCATCGCCAGTTATGGTGGTTAAAGGAAGAGCGATTTTTCCTGCTGGGTCACTCTTAGCTACCCCTACCCGAACCGTGCCAAAATCAACTGCAATTCGCACACCCATGGTTACTTCTTTAATGAAGATCCAGCCTTAGTTAAAGCCGCTTTAATTTGTGACGAGTCACTTCCTGAGCCTTGAGCAAAGTCTGGCTTTCCGCCGCCTTTTCCTCCAATGGTTTCGGTAACAACTTTAAGCAGCTCGGTGGCATTTACACCAAGTTCTCTAGCTTGTTCGTTGGTAGCAACAACTGCATTAACTTTTTCTTGATTTTTGTTGCAAACAACTATCACTGCTGCCTGGGTCATCTGGCCTCTAAGTGCTAGAACTAATTCTCTCAAATCATTTGCGGTTAAATCTGCTTCAGCCTCAAACCCTAAATAATCTATGCCAGAAATGTTGGTCTTAGCTGCTTGATATTTTGATAGATCCGCAAGTAGCTGCGATTTTCTAATTCTCTCAAATTCCTTTTCTACTTCTTTGAGCCGCTCAATTAAGGCAGAAACTTTCGGAACTAATTCTTCTGGGCGACCTTTAACCAAATTAATTAATTGATTAACTAAGAGATGCTCTCGCGCTAGAAAAGAATAGGCATCTTGACCTACTAAAGCTTCAACACGTCTTACCCCGGCACCAATACTCTGCTCGGAAAGAAACTTTACGACGCCCAATTGAGCAGATCTCTGCGCGTGGGTGCCACCACAAAGTTCATGTGCCCAATCGCCCACACTAATTACCCGCACTACATCTCCGTATTTTTCGCCAAAAAGCGCCATTGCACCCATGGCGCGAGCTTCAGTTTGGCTCATCGAATGAGCTGTCACCTTTAAATCTGCTAGCAATAATTCATTAACTCGCTCTTCTGCATCATGCAAAACATTTTCAGGAACCGCCTTAGTCGAAGGAAAATCAAATCGCAAGCGCCCGGGTGCATTTTCTGAGCCAAGTTGGGTAGCCGTTTCGCCTAACATCTCTCGAAATACTTTATGAATCATGTGGGTAGCCGTATGAGCCCTAGAGATAGCTTTCCTGCGTTGAATGTCAACTTCAGCTAGCACAGCGGTGTCAGCGGTCAATTCACCACTTAAAACTCTCCCACTGTGTACATAAAGGCCTGGCACTGGTTGTTGGACATCTTCTACTTCGATAACTGCACCGCTACTAGTTGTTAAGCGCCCCGCATCTGCTAACTGCCCACCACCCTCAGCGTAAAAAGGTGTGCGATCTAAAGCAAATTCAATCTCGTCACCCATTTTTACCGAGGCAACTAATTCACCAGCTTTTAGAAAGCCTTTGATGGTGGCTTCACTTTGCATTTCTTTATACCCAATAAATTGTGTTAGCTCTGATTGATCTGCCAACTTTCGATACTGACCAGAATCAGCTAATTGACTCTTACGAGATTTAGCATCTTTCTTGGCGCGTTCGCGCTGCTCAGTCATTAGCTTTGTAAAACCTGCTTGATCAACCGCTAAGCCAGCTTCGTCAGCCATTTCAAGAGTTAAATCAATGGGAAACCCGTAAGTGTCATGTAACTCAAAGGCTTTATCTCCAGAAAGTTGCGTGGCCTTAGTTTTCTTTAATTCATCTACTGCCACGTCAAAAATTTGTGTGCCAGCTTTAAGGGTTTTAATGAAGGACTCTTCCTCGCTTCTTGCCGTCTCAATAATTCTATTTTTGTCAGTAGCTAGCTCGGGATACTGCGGACTCATCGCTTCAATACTCGAAGCAACTAATTCGCTCATAACTAAATCATTTGTGCCTAAAAGTCGCATATTTCTAATTATCCGTCGCATCATTCTTCGCAACACGTAGCCACGTGCTTCATTAGACGGAACCACGCCATCTCCAATTAAGAAAGTTGCCGTGCGGGTGTGGTCAGCAATAACTCTTAATCTGATGTCATCCAAATTGCTAACACCATATTTTTTACTTACCAGATCTGTAGCTTTGTTTAAAATTGTTTTAGTGGTATCAATTTCGTAAATGTTGTCAACACCTTGCAAAATTGCGGCCATACGTTCTACGCCCATTCCAGTGTCGATATTTTTGTTTGGCAAATCACCCAAAATTGGAAACTCGGCTTTGCCACTGCCCTCTCCTCGCAAAAATTGCATAAAGACTAAATTCCAAACTTCTAAATAGCGCTCCTCGTCTTCAATCGGACCACCATCTTTACCGAATTCTTTGCCGCGATCAAAATAGATTTCGCTACATGGCCCACACGGCCCGGGTACTCCCATTGACCAGAAGTTGTCAGCCATTCCGCGGCGTTGAATTCTAGATTCATCAACCCCAATCTGGTTCTTCCAAATATCAAAAGCTTCTTCGTCGTCTAAGTAAATAGTGACCCAAAGTTTCTCTGGATCAAACCCATAGCCACCTTGGCTTGTGGAATTAGTTAGTAAATTCCAGGCAAATTTAATAGCGCCATCTTTGAAGTAATCACCAAAAGAGAAGTTGCCTGCCATCTGAAAAAAAGAGCCATGGCGGGTGGTCTTACCGACTTCTTCAATATCTAATGTTCTGACACATTTTTGAACGGAGGTCGCACGCTTATAGGGCGGCGCGATCTCGCCGAGAAAATATGGTTTAAAAGGAACCATTCCAGCGTTAACTAAAAGTAGCGTTGGATCATTAGCAATCAACGAAGCCGAGGGCACCACAGTGTGATTTTGCTTAGCGAAGAAATCTAAAAACCGCTGACGAATTTCAGCCGACTGCATTGCGCCCTCTTTGTAAGTTATGTCTCAACAATTGCTTACCTTAGTGCCTGCTTTATGCGTTCCCATAATTCGGCAAGTCGCGACTCATCGCCTCGTGCCTGGGGTTGGTAATAAGTACGAGTGGCCAAATCTTCTGGCAAATACTCTTGCTTAGCGATTGCCTGCGGAAAATCATGAGGATACTCATAGCCCACCCCTGCGCCGGTTGCTCGCGAGGCAGGCAGCGAGCCATCTTGCAAGTGTGCCGGAACTATTTGACCCAAGCCACTTTGTACATCTGCGATTGCTTCGTCTATGGCCAGATAAGCAGAATTTGATTTTGGCGCTAAGGCCAAATAAATAACTGCTTGTGACAAAATCATGCGCGCTTCTGGCCAACCAACTAAAGCCACAGCTTGTGCTGCACTAGTGGCAACACTTAAGGCTCGCGAATCAGCCAAGCCAATATCTTCACTAGCGGAAATGATCATACGCCTAGCAATAAACTTTGGATCTTCACCGGATTCAATCATTCGTGCTAGATAATGCAACGCGGCATCGACATCACTGCCGCGAATGCTTTTAATGAAAGCGCTGGCAACGTCATAATGCACGCTAGACGATTTGTCGTAACGAAGCGCACTTCGCTGCAAGGCATCTTGCATATCGCTCAAGTTAATTTCTTTTGAGTTTCTACCCAAGGAAATTGAACTTGCCGCTTCTAAGCCGACTAGCGCTTTGCGGGCATCAGAACCACTAAAGCGAATTAAATGAGCTTTTGCGTCCTCGCTTAAAGTAAATTCGTTCAATACCTGGTCTTGCTTTATTGCCCGATCAATAAGTACAGCAATCTGGTCATCTGCCAGCGGTTTTAGGTTCAAAATAATTGACCGAGAAAGCAAAGCTGAGTTAATAGACACTGAGGGGTTTTCGGTGGTTGCGCCGATTAAAGTTATCCAGCCCTCTTCAACCGCTTGCAATAGAGTGTCTTGTTGAGTTTTGCTGAAGCGATGAATTTCATCAATAAACAAAATGCTTCCTCGACCCCGAGCAAAACGCCCTCTAGCCAAATCAATTGCCGCGCGAACTTCTTTCACTCCGCTACTGGTTGCAGATAATTCACTAAACCAAGAATCAGATTCTTTTGCCAAAATTTGTGCCAATGTTGTTTTGCCAGTGCCTGGCGGCCCATAAAAAATTATTGATGGCAAAGTTGCTTTGTTTGTTTTCGCCGCACTGGTAATCCGCTTTAGTGGTGAAACATCACCGGTGAGGTGAGCCTGGCCCACCACTTGGGAAAGCTCTTGTGGTCGCATTCTCGCCGCTAAAGGAGCAGTCTTGCTTGACTGATTACTTTCTGGCGAGTCAAACATACTTTGCGACATAAATAAAAACTTAAAGTTCTTTAGAAGTCTTTACTGCGTCGATTCCGGCTTCGCGACGTTGTTGTTTAGTGATTTCAGTGGGAGCGCCGGTTAATGGGTCAACACCGTTTCCACTCTTAGGAAACGCAATAACGTCACGAATGCTTTCGGACTTAGTCAACAGCATGACTAATCTGTCCCAACCCATTGCAATGCCACCATGCGGTGGTGGTCCATATTTAAATGCTTCTAGCAAAAATCCAAATTTTTCTTTTTGATCCGCTTCATCAATGCCTAATATTTCAAATACTTGGGCTTGAACTTTTGGATCATGGATACGAATTGATCCACCGCCAATTTCATTTCCGTTAAGCACGATGTCGTATGCCCAAGCCAAAGCACTGCCGGGATCCTCAACAAAAGTATTAAGCGATTCGCTATTAGGCGAGGTAAAGGGATGGTGGACTGCCGTCCATCCTGTGTTGCCCGTCTCGTCTTGAATTTTTTCAAACATTGGTGCGTCAACCACCCAAACAAACTTCCATTCATCGGGATCAGCCAGATTTAATTTTTCAGCAATTTCAACCCGAGCCATTCCTAGCAAAGCTTGACTAGCGGCTTTCTCGCCTGCAGCAAAAAAGACTGCATCATTTTCACCAGCGCCTAATGCGGCACGTAAACCATTGCGCTCTGCTTCTGAAATATTTTTTGCAACCGGGCCAGAGACTTCACCTCCAGGTGCAAAAGTTGCATAAGCCAAACCTTTGGCACCTCGTTGTTTTGCCCATTCTTGCCAGGCATCAAATTGCCTGCGTGGAGTTTTAGCTCCATTAGGCATTACCACCGCTCCAACATAAGGAGCTTGAAAAACTCTAAATGGAGTTTCTTTGAAGAATTCACTTAAGTCAACCAGTTCTAAACCGTAGCGCAAATCAGGTTTGTCAGATCCATATTTATCCATGGCTTCTTTGTAGGTAATTCTGGGAATTGTCGGAATCTCATAATCGAGAACTTCTCGCCAGATTTCTCGCAAGATTGTTTCTGCTACTTCTATTACTTCTTCTTGATTTACAAAAGACATTTCAATATCTAATTGAGTAAATTCTGGTTGCCGATCTGCCCGAAAATCTTCATCGCGATAACAGCGAGCGATTTGGTAATAGCGCTCCATGCCGCCGACCATAAGTAGCTGTTTAAACAATTGCGGAGATTGTGGCAAGGCGTACCACTCACCGGGTTGTAAGCGAACTGGAACCAAGAAATCTCGAGCACCCTCTGGAGTGGATCGAGTCAAAGTAGGTGTTTCAATTTCTACAAAGTCAAGCCGATAAAGCAAATCACGAGTGACATGAGAAACCTTGTTTCTAACTCGCAAGTTAGCCCCCGGGCCATCTGGCCTTCTTAAATCTAAATAACGATATTTAAGACGAGCATCCTCGCCAACATCTACGTGTTGATCTATTTGAAAAGGTAAGGGCGCACTAAGTGAAAGCACCTTAACTTCTGCTACCTCAACTTCGATATCTCCGGTTTTTAACTCTTTATTTTCATTCCCAGCAGGTCGCAAATTGACTGTTCCAGTTATTTGCGCACAGGTTTCTGGCTTTAAGGTATGGGCAACTGCTTCATCATGAACCACAATTTGAATAGTGCCGGAAGCATCTCGTAGGTCAAAAAAAGCTACGCCACCGTGATCGCGTCGGCGCGCGACCCAGCCGGCTAATTGAACTTTCTCTCCTGCATTGATGGCGCGAAGGGCGTCGATTACGTGCGTTCTCAACAAAACTAGGCTCCCTTTCGGAGTTGCTTGGTAAAAAATTCCACTAAATCAGCTAACGAAACTTCGGTTTGCAATGAAGATTTTAAATCCTTCACCTGCACCTTGGCCGAACTCAATTCGCTTTCGCCCAACAATACCGCGTACTTAGCACCACTGCGATCAGCCGCTTTCAAGCCAGCTTTCAGAGAGCGATCTGAAAAACTAAAATCAGCCCTAAATCCGTTTGCTCTTAAAGAATTTAGGATTGAAAAAGCTAAAGATTTCGCCGGCACTCCAACTGGCACCACGAAAATTTCAAGTTGTGCAGGTTTTGGTAAAGCTATTTTTTCTGCTTTTGCTGCAAGCAAGGTGCGATCAACGCCAATGCCAAACCCAATCCCAGAAATATCCTCCCCACCAATTGCTTTCATCAAGCCGTCGTAACGACCTCCCCCACCAATACCTGATTGTGCGCCAAGTAGGGCATGTTCGAATTCAAAAGTAGTTCGCGTGTAGTAGTCGAGCCCCCGCACCAAGTCAGGTTTTGGAACAAAATTAATTTCATTTTCTATTAAAAACTTTTCTACTTCTTTGTGATACTGCTGGCAATCTGCGCACAAATGCTCAGAGATTGTTGGCGCATTAACCAACTGCTTTTGAACTTCCGGTCGTTTGTCATCTAGCACTCGCAGTGGATTAATTTTTGCTCTTTTTTGGGTTTCATCATCTAACGCTATTTTGCTTAAAAATGACACCAAGACTTCGCGATAATTCGCACGACATTCAACACAGCCAAGACTATTTATATTTAGCCGATACTCTTTTAGGCCAATTCTTTTAAAAGCTTGATCTGCAACGGCAATAACTTCTGCATCTAAAGCTGGGTCACTAACTCCAACAGCTTCAATTCCTACTTGTTGTAATTGCCGATAGCGACCCGCTTGGGGACGCTCTGCTCTAAAAAATGGCCCGGCATACCAAAGCTTTACTGGCAGAGATCCCTTTGCTAAACCGTGCTCAGCTATTAATCGCATAATCCCTGCCGTGCCTTCAGGGCGCAAAGCTAAGTTTCTTCCGGCGCGATCTTCAAATACATACATTTCTTTGCTAACTACATCAGTGCTTTCACCTACGCCACGAACAAAAAGTTGTGTATCTTCAAAAACAGGTAATTCTGAATATTTGTAACCAGCCTTTATGGCTTCGTGAGCAATTGCATGCTTGATAAATAAGAAATCTTCACCATCAGGTGGAAAGTAATCTGGAACACCTTTAGGTGCTTGAATTTTGCTCATTTGGCTAATTCTCTCAAAAAAATGTTGTGCTTTCGCTCATCTCCAATTGTGGTGCTGGGCCCGTGTCCCGGATAAACCTTAATTTGATCATTCATGGGCAAAATTACTTCTTTTAATGATTTTCTCATCATCGATTCGTCACCACCAGGCAAATCGGTACGACCGATTCCTTGATTAAATAAAGTATCGCCAGAAAAAAGCGTATCGCCCAATTTGAAAACCATCGAGCCTTGCGTGTGACCGGGAGTCGCCAAGGCTTCGATATCAAAAGCAGCTAAATTAATTTTTTTGTTATCTTCCAGGTAAGCAATTTCTTTTGGAAAAAAGTCAACTACACCTTCAGATAAATTTAGAATTTCTCTCCAACTGGGAGCGGCGTAGGCAGTTTGCGGTTTTTCTAACATCCAACTATCGCGCTTATTGATTAGAGCCGGTATCTGATGTGAGCTACACAATGGCACCACCGACCAAACATGGTCCATATGGCCATGGGTTAAAAGTGCGGCAACTGGATGTAAACGATTTTTGGCAATAACTATCTTTATTTGCTCCAGGGATTCATATCCAGGATCAATCACGATCGCTTCGCTGTCCTGACCTGGCGCCACCACATAGCAATTGGTCGCCCAGGGACCTGCAGCAAAACTCTCAATCAACACCAGATTTACCCCTTTTTTAACCCGGTCACCGTTAGGGGTAAACCGCTTTAAGGTCTACACAATGTTAGTCGTATTCTTATCGAACAAACCTCTTGGCAAAATGGAGTAGTCAACAATTGAGTGATCTCGAAACCGCGCTCTCATTTGGGCGGATAGAAGCTGATGGAACAGTGCTTCTCAATCTTCCAGATGGTTCCACAAAAACAGTCGGCCAGTGGGCCGCTGGTGAACCAAGTGAAGGATTGCAGTTTTTTGCCAGAAAATACACAGATTTAATTGCTGAAGTTCAACTTGCTACTACTCGCTTAGCTCAAGGTACTGCCCAATTAGCAGCCGCCCAAAAATTAATTGAAAGAGTTAAAGAACAAATTCAAAATCCATCTTTTATTGGTGACCTTGGTGCATTAATCAGTAGTTTAGAAATTCTAAGAGTAGCTGCAGAAACCAGAAGTGAAGAAGTGGCTAAAAAACGAGCAGAGCAAAAAGCTTTTGCCATTGAAAAGCGAACTGAATTGGCAGAAGAGGCAGAAAAATTAGCCACCAGTACGAAATGGAAGCCAACTTCTGATCGTTTCAAGGAAATCGTCGAAGAATGGAAGAAGTTACCTCACGGAACCAAAGCCCAAGAGCAAGAACTATGGAAGCGCTTAAGTAAAGCACGTAGCGCCTTTGATAAAAACAGAAGACAGTTTTTTGCTCAAAGACAAAATGAGCGAGCAGAAGCCGAAAACGTAAAAGTTGAATTAATCAAAGAGGCAAAAAAGTTAGCCACTTCTACCGATTGGCAAAATACCAGCACCAAGTTTAAAAACTTAATGGCCAAGTGGAAGCGTGCTCCTAAAGGCAACAAGCAGCAAGAAAACCAATGGTGGAATGAATTTAAGGGTTATCAAGATACTTTCTTTGCCGGTTATAAAGCAGAAGAAGACAAGAAGTCGGCAAAAGAGCAAGAAAATCTAGAAAAGAAGAAAGAGCTGGCCATTAAAGCTGAAGGCTTGCTACCAATTTCAGATATAAATTCTGCAAAATCAGCTCTTCGACAAATTCAAGATCAATGGGATGAAATCGGACATGTTCCGCGTAAAGAGAAGACTGCTATTGAAAACCGCCTCAAAGCAGTTGAAGATGCGGTTAGAAATCATGATCGTAAAGATACTAAAAATTCGAACCCAGAAAACACCGCCCGGGCTCGTTCAACCGCTGAACTGCTCCGCAGCAAGTTAGAAGAAACGAAAGCTGCCCACCAAGAGGCGTTAGCTAAAAACGATGAAAAGAAGGCGCAAAAGCTTGAGCAAACTATCACCAGCCAAGAAATGCTTTTAGCTGCAGCAGAAAAGGCTTTACTAGAGTTCTCTTCTTAAGTTCGATACACATCGAAGACGCCTTCGATATTTCTTACTGCCTTTAATACTGTTCCTAAATGTTTAGGATCGGCCATTTCAAAAGAAAAGCGACTCATCGCTATTCGATCACGACTCGTAGAAACTGAAGCATTCAAGATATTTACATGATGCTCGGAAAGGGTTCGTGTGACATCGGAAAGAAGCCCATTTCTATCTAAGGCTTCAACTTGAATATTAATTAAATAAATTCCGCTAGTATTTTCGTTCCACTTAACTTCGACTATTCGTTCAGTATCAAACAAAAGATCTTCTGCATTGGTGCAGTCGCTGCGATGCACACTGACTCCCCCGCCACGAGTGACATAGCCAAAAATCTCATCTGGTGGCACTGGTGTGCAGCACCTGCCCAAACGAACTAATACGTCGTCTACTCCCTTTACTACCACTGCAGAATCAGTTGAACCACTTCTTTGTTTTACTGCTTGTCCCAAGTACAACGGAGCATCTGAGCTTTCCACTGCTTCATCAGAGCCTTGTTGAAATTCGGTTAATTGGGCAATTACCGCTGCTGGGTTAATTTTGCCTTCACCGCAGGCCGCATACAAATCATCTAAGTTTTCATAATTCAGTTCTTTTGCGGCAGTAAGTAAAGCGCCCTTGGCCATTAAGCGGTGTAGTGGCAGATTTTGTCGACGTAACAATTTGGCAATTGCGTCGCGACCTTGCTCGATGTATTCTTCTCTGCGCTCTTTGCTAAAGCGAGCCTTGATTTTATTTTTAGCTCGCGTTGTTACCGCAAATTTCAACCAATCTTGTGAGGGGCCAGCACCATCGGCTTTAGTGGTAAAAATTTCAATATTGTCCCCGTTATTAAGTGGTGTATCTAGAGGAACCAATCTGCCATTTACCCGCGAGCCTATGCAGCGGTGTCCAATTTCGGTATGTACCGCATAGGCAAAATCAATTGGGGTAGCACCAATCGGCAAGGCCATCACATCACCTTTAGGCGTAAATACAAAAATTTCTTTTTGCTGGCCGAGGTCATAACGCAAGCTCTCTAAAAATTCATCAGGATCTTCTGTTTCTTTTTGCCAGTCGACTAACTGTTTAAGCCAAGTCATATCTTCACCGGTTTGAGTTTTATCCCCAGACTGCTTTGCCTTGTACTTCCAGTGAGAGGCAACTCCATACTCAGCCTCACGATGCATGTCAAAGGTGCGAATTTGTACCTCTACTGGCCTGCCACCTGGACCAATTACCGTGGTGTGTAGCGATCGATAGAGATTAAATTTAGGCATCGCAATGTAATCCTTAAACCGCCCAGGAATCGGGCTCCAGCGCCCGTGAATTGCTCCCAGCGCCGCATAGCAATCCTTTAAATCATCTACCAAAATTCTTACACCAATTAGGTCATAAATCTCAGAAAAATCTCTACCGCGCAAAATCATCTTCTGATAAATCGAGTAGTAATGCTTCGGCCTACCGGCAACTTGAGCTTTGACTTTAACAAGAGACAAATCTTTATTGATATCGCTAATGACTCCGGCTAACTGAGCCTCGCGTTCCGGCGCTCTTTGCTTTACTAGATTTACTATTTCTTCATAAACTTTTGGATATAGCGTTTCAAAGGCTAAATCTTCAAGCTCCCACTTAATTGCATTCATCCCTAAGCGATGAGCCAAAGGTGCGTAGATTTCTAAAGTCTCTCTCGCTTTTTTAAGTTGTTTTTCTTGCGACATGTACTTAATTGTTTGCATATTGTGCAAGCGGTCAGTCAATTTGATTAATAAGACCCGAATATCTTTAGCCATCGCCACAACCATTTTTCGAACGGTCTCAGCGGCTGAACTTTCACCATATTTAACGTTGTCTAACTTGGTAACTCCATCTACCAAGTGAGCTACTTCAGAGCCAAATTCTTGTGCCAATTGGGTTATCGGGTACCCAGTATCTTCTACGGTGTCGTGGAGCAAAGCAGCCGCTAATGTTTCGCTAGACATTCCTAAGTCTGCCAAAATTTGCGCAACCGCTAACGGGTGCGTTATGTAATCTTCACCGCTTCTTCTTTTTTGACCATTGTGAAGTAACTTGGCTTTCTGAAAGGCGCGTTCAATTAAGTCAAAATCATCTCGAGAATGATATTTTCTAACGGTTTTAAGTAGCGGCTCTAGTTCTGCAGAATTTGACCTTAAGCCAGCAAGGCGAGAAAGGCGGCTTCGCGCGGAAGAGTGAGCTTCGGTCATCTCTTCACCTCGCTAAATTTATTTACCCAAGTTTAGCGAAAGTAGTTAAAGATGCTTTAAGACTTCTTACGCTTACTGCGTGGCGCTCGCTTTGGCTGTGATCTCGGCCCTGCCGCCAGAGTTGTGGTTCCCATAGCTGGAGCTTGTGTCTCTAATAACTCAACTTGGTCTACGGCTATTCCCGCATTCTTTCGGCGTGAGCGAACCCGGTTTTCAAGTGATTTAATCTCAGGTTGTTGCTCTTTCATGTGCACTAAAGCTGGGACAGCAACAAAAATCGAGGAATAAGTACCCACCAACATTCCCACAAAGAGTGCCAAAGCCAAGTCGACCAAGGTACCGGCTCGCAAAATTCCAGCGCCAACGATCAATATCGCCAAGGTTGGCAAAACCGATGACAAAGAAGTATTTAATGAGCGTATCAAAGTTTGATTTACTGCGAGGTTCGCTGACTCTTGGTATGAAAATCTAGATTGACCCAAAATGCCTCGAGTATTTTCTTTTACTTTGTCGAAGATAACTACCGTGTCGTAAAGCGAATAACCCATGATTGTTAAAACGCCGATCACTGTAGCGGGAGTTACCTCAAAGCCACCGATCGCATAAACCCCAATAGTCAAAATTAAGTCGTGAGCCAGCGCAATCAGCGCCGCAATTGCCATTCTAAATTCAAAATAAATTGCTAGGAAAATACTGACCAAAATTATAAAAACGCCAAGACCAATTAACGCAGTGCGCGTAATGTCAGCACCCCATGATGGGCCAACATTTTGTACGGTAATCAAATCTGCAGCCACCTCAACGGCTTCGGCTACGTCTTGCTTTAAGGCCTCTCCTGCCTCAACTTCTATGGGTGGGATTTGCACTTCAACGCGCTCGCCACCTACTTCTTTAACAATGCTGGAAGGTTGACCTAATTGAGTGAAAACATCTCTAATTTCTGCAACTGATTTTGTGGTACTTGGAATGTTGTATTTTGCTCCACCTTGAAACTCAATACCTAAATTCAATCCTCGAAAAATAATCGCTGCGAGAGTAACAACCAGCAAAACTGCGCTAATTACATACCACTTTTTTCTTTTTCCCACAAAATCATAAGAAACTTCTCCGGTATAAAGCCGGTCACCTAAGTTAGAGAATCTACTCAATTTTTCACCTCCAAGGGTTTACGCAATCCAGTAAGTTTTGACGAAAGATTCACTAAGCGAGATCTTCCAAACATAGTTACTAGTGGCTTAGTAAATAAGAAAGCAATAATTAGGTCGATCACTGTGAAAATACCCAAGGTAAAGGCAAAACCTCTTACGCTACCTACGCTTAAGGCGTAAAGCACGATGGAAACTAACAGGGTTACAAAGTCTGCTGCGATCAAGGTGCGACGAGCTCTGATCCATCCCGATTCAGTAGCTACTCGAACTGATTTTCCTTCACGTAGCTCATCTCTAATTCTTTCAAAATAAACAACAAAAGAGTCAACAGTGATACCAATTGAGACGATCGCTCCGGCAACTCCTGCCAAAGTAAGCGTAAAACCTAAGCTTCTACCAAAAGCGATAAATAAGAACCAAGCAAGCACGCCGGCCAAAGCCAAGCTCAAAATTGCAATTACTCCAAGTAGCCGGTAGTAGCCCAGTAAATAAACCGCTACCAAAATCAAACCGATTAGACCCGCGATAAGCCCTGCGTCTAATTGATCACTACCTAGAGTTGGGCTGATGGCTGAACTTTCAGCAATTTCTAAAGAAACCGGCAAAGCACCAAACTTAAGAACCTGGGCAAGTTGTCTAGCACTTTCAACCGTGAAGTTGCCTTCGATTTGTGCAGAACCACCTAATATGGGCTCAGAAAAAAATGGCGAAGATTGCACTAAGCCATCAAGCACAATTCCAAATTGATTTTGTGGTGAAGGCAGTGCGCTTAGACGAGTTGAGGCTTCGGCAAGTTTTCTCCCGCCTTCAGAATCAAAACTCAAAGTGACAATCCAGCCACCTGCACCTTGATCTGGCAAAGCAGGAGCGGAATCAGTCAACTGATCACCAGTGATGAAAGCTGGTTCAAGTAAGTATTTAAAGGCGCCATCCTGCGAGCAAGTAACGATGTACTTGGTTGGATCATCGGGAATGCCGCCTTGCAATACTCCTGGAGTAAAACAATCCACGCTGGCATAAACCTCAACCAAATCATCTGGGTTATCGGCCGACACCGGAACTCGCGGCACCTCTACCTGCTCAACTCCTTCAGCAGGTGTGGGAATACCGGTAGTGGTAGCAAGTACTGGTCTGAAATCTAAACGCGCTGTTTGCCTAAGTAAATTTGCAATTCCCTCAGGATTTTCACCTGGCACCGAAACAACTATGGCCGCATTTTCACCAGTTCCCTGCACAGCTACTTCTGCCTCAGCGACGCCAAAGCCATCAACTCTTTGACGAATAATTTCAACAGTCTGATTTATTTGATCTTCAGTTAGTGTGCCGACAACTCCCTCAGCAACCTGCGGCGTCAAAATAACTTGTGAGCCACCTTGTAAATCAAGACCTAGTCTTGGTTGAGTTGAAGCACCTGGCCAATAAGCCCATAAACCTAAGGCGAGAGTAAGCACTACAAAAAAAATGAAAGCTCTAAGTGGTTTAGTTTTTGCTGCCACTTAACCAATCACCTTTTCTACACAATAAAAGTCGCAACTGAATGCGACCGTGCCTATTATGTCGCATCTTTAACTGCTTCATGAAAATGAGGGGTTTTAACTAGAAAAGGTCTAGAGATTCTTGCCGGTTTAGGTTTTGTGGTGGGGTTTTACCCAAAACCTGATAGGCCAAAAGCGTGGCCACTCGCCCTCTATTGCTTCTCGCCAAATAGCCGCTTCTTACCAAATAGGGCTCTGCCATCTGCTCAACAATGTCTGCTTCTTCGCCGATAGCCATCGCCAAGGTACCCAA
>Ga0129342_1000144_pt1 | contig 26627 bp, 27 predicted proteins | sample CPBDNA_5_FD_94426 | JGI IMG/M metagenome (GOLD analysis project Ga0129342, IMG submission 94426) | Freshwater to marine salinity gradient microbial communities from Chesapeake Bay, USA - CPBay_Sum_15_0.2_DNA | ecosystem: Environmental > Aquatic > Marine > Coastal | place: USA: Chesapeake Bay...
AACTTTTTTACCCTTTTTGCCAAAAGCTTCAGCTTTTTCAGCAGTAAAAACCGCCGATCCACAGGATGCACCGGGGCCCGCAGGAAGACCAGAAGAAACCGGCGTGTTATTATTTAAGTCTTCAGCTAAAATATTTTTTAAGAGACTTTCATAAATTTGGACTGGGCGAACTCTACCCACAGCGACCTCTTTGGTTATAAGTTTTTCTTTTACCATGTCAGTTGCAATTTTTATAGCAGCGATACCAGTCCTTTTGCCTCTTCTTGTTTGAAGCATCCAGAGTTTATTTTCCTGGATGGTAAATTCAATGTCTTGCATGTCGTCAAAATGGTTTTCTAGCTTTTTTCTTATATCTTTTAGGTCTTCAAAGGCTTTTGGCATCGCAACAGACAAAGATTTATTACTGTTTTTTTCATCAATTATTGGGTGCGGAGTTCTGACGCCAGCAACAACATCCTCCCCTTGAGCATTTGGCAACCACTCTCCAAAAAAAACGTTTTCTCCAGTAGAGGGGTTTCTTGTAAAAGCAACACCTGTACCAGAATCTTTTCCAAGGTTTCCAAAAACCATGGCTTGAACATTCACAGCCGTTCCCATGGAAGAAGAAATTTTTTCAAAACCTCTATATTCTTTTGCTCTTTTTCCGTTCCAGCTTTCAAATACAGCAGCAATAGCTCCATAAAGCTGTTCGTAGTGATTGTCAGGAAAAGGAACACCAAATTCTTTTTTTACTATTTTTAAATATTTTTCAGACAATACTTTCCAATCTTTGGCTTTCATATTAGAGTCATTTTTATAGCCATTAATTTTTTTAATTGAATCAAGCTCCTTTTCCATAAGCTCTCTGATTGGGCGCGATGATTTATTTAGCTTTAGTGCCTTTTCCATAACCACATCCGCATACATCATAATTAACCTTCGATAACTGTCATAAACAAAACCTTCATTTCCACTTGCATCAATCATAAAAGGTATTGTTTTAGATGTAAGTCCTATATTCAATATTGTTTCCATCATTCCCGGCATAGACACAGGAGCACCAGATCTAACCGAAAGAAGCAGGGGGTTTGACCCGCCAAATGTTCTTTCAATAATATCCTCTGTTTTAGTTATATTTTTTTTAATGTTTTTCTTTAGGGAGGCCGACAGAGATTTGTTTTTTAAGTAATCAGAACAAAGGCTTGTAGCAAGGGTAAAACCCGGAGGAACAGGAAGACCAAGCTTGCACATTTCTGCGATATTTGCTCCCTTACCTCCAAGGATATCAACCATGTTTTGATCCCCATCAGTTTGAAGTTGTGAGAAAAAATATATTTTTTGTTTATTGTTCATTATGAATACATTTTAATTGAATCAAAAAAAAACAACCTTTTCGGGCAAAACAATTTAAGGAGTGACCGTGAAAAAAACATTTATATTATTTGTAACATTATTTATGGTTTCGTGTTCAGGAGAAATATATGAAGACGAGTTAAGAGTAGGAGAAGACAACCGCGCTTATGTTGGTGAAACAGACAAACTTTATTCTGGAGATGTTCTCGATAAGTATGGAGAAAAAATGGGAGCATACAAAAAGGGAATTAAGGATGGCGCATGGACAGAGATAGACTACAAAAACGGCACCAGGAGAAAAGCTAACTATATAAAAGGAACACCGGAAGGTGAACAAATTACATATGTCTTCCCTGGACCAATGGATAACAATAAAAGACTAGAGTATATTAATTATGAAGACGGTAATCCGGTAGGAACCTGGACACAATGGAGCAGAGACAATGAAAACAGACTAAGAAAAACGGGAGAAATTGTTTTTGAAGAAGGGGCAGGAAGATGGAGAGAGTGGGACCCCAATACGCTTGTTGTGATAAGAGCAGGAGACTATGAGAATTGGGAGAGAAATGGACTTTGGAAAAGCTGGAATCCTCAGGGGGTTTTGGTAAGTGAAGGAGAGTATGTTGAAGGTGATAAGGTTGGAAAGTGGACTTGGTACAAAGAGGGAGAAGATAAAGGCTGGGAAGAAAATTATAATAATGGAGTTTTGCATGGAAAGTTTAATAACCTATCCCCATATGCAAAAATTCGAGGAGTTGGATCCTTTGACGAGGGCGTAAAAACAGGAGAATGGGAAGAGTATTATAACAGCGCTAGCGGCTCTTTGGAAAGGTCACAATCAGGAGCATACCTGTTTGGGAAGAAGGTTGGCGTGTGGTCTTTATACGCCAAAAATGGAAGAAGAATTGCAGAAGGGTCTTATAAAGATGATATTAAAGAAGGTGAATGGATCGAAGGTCAAGACATAGACTTTGGGTCAAGATTTTTTGGAAAAGGAACATATTCCAACAATAAAAAAAACGGAAGCTGGAGTTACGTTGCCCCAAGACAAAACCCAACAATTGAAGGGTTTTTCAAAGAGGGCGAACCTTCCGGTGAGTGGAAAGCTGTTTACAATGAAAAAACCTACAAAGGAAGCTTGGAAGAGCTCAAGAAACAGGTTCCAAAGTTAAATGAGTTTTCTTTTTAATGCTTTTTTTGGTTGTTAACAGCCTTTTTATACTTTTTGCTATTTTAAATATCAATGATCCAGATTGGTTTTTATGGGCGCCCACCTACTTGTTGGTTGCAGCAAGCACAGTTGCATATCAAAAAAAGCTAATCAACAAAAAGGCAGTGAATATTTTGATGGTTTATTTGCTCTTTGTTTTTACCTTTTCTTTTTTTGGCTTTGTTGAGGTTTTAGATAAAAATTCGGACATTATGATCAACATGAAAGAGCCAAAGAGGGAGGCATTTGGGGCGCTTTTGGCTATGAGTTGGATCTATTGGACATCTAGAAGACGATAAAAACCAATTTGTCTTTATATTTATATAAATGCGTTTTAAAATTAACATCACCTTAATATGTCTATAATTAAACTATTAACCTCTTCTGTAGGGAGAAAAATTTTGATGGCCATTACTGGGCTCTTGTTAGCCTTTTTTATGGCCTTTCACCTCTTCGGAAACCTTTTCCTTTTTCTTGGAGAAGAGGCGTTTAATGCCTATGTAAACAAACTACACCAATTAGGGTTTTTAATTCGAATAGCAGAGTTTTTTTTGGTTTTGTTTGTTGCAAGCCATGCATATAGCGGAATATTGCTTTGGATAAAAAACAGAAAGGCAAAAAGCGTAGTTTCATCATACAGCAAAGAACACACTCCGGGCGCAGCAAGATCTGCGGCTTTTACAGGAAGCATTGTATTTATTTTTCTTGCAACACACTGGTCAACATTTTGGTATAAGTTTAATTTTGATCTTCGGGGAATGAGCTATTATTATGTTGTTACAGAAAGTTCTGTGGGATTTGGGAGCCCTGCTGTATCTATGTTTTATATCGTTGCCATTGCTCTTTTGGGATATCATCTAAAGCATGGAATTGCATCCGCGGGACAAACGCTTGGTGTTGTGGGAACAAAATATGAAAATATTTATAACAACTTTGCAGCTATCTTTTGGTTTTGGATTCCTCTCGGATTTATTTCAATTCCTGTGTGGTTTGGGTTTTTGGTGAGGATAATATGACACAATTTAATTTATTTTCAAAAGCACCAGAGGGAGAACTTTATACAAAGTGGGAAGAATACAAAAACAGCCTTAACAAGCTAACGCCGGAAGAGGCCAACAAATATAAAATTATCGTAATAGGCACAGGACTAGCAGGAGCCTCAGCTTCTGCGACGTTGGCAGAAAGCGGATTTAATGTTCACTCTTTTTCTTTTCATGAATCACCAAGAAGAGCTCATAGTATCGCAGCTCAAGGCGGAATCAATGCTGCAAAGAACTATAAAAGCGACGGAGATAGTGTAATGAGACTTTTTTATGACACTATAAAGGGTGGAGATTTTAGATCAAGAGAGGACAACGTTTACAGGTTGGCAGAAATAAGCAAAAATATTATAGATCAATGTGTTGCCCAAGGAGTGCCTTTTGCAAGAGAGTATGGAGGGTTATTAGATAACAGGTCTTTTGGGGGCGTACAGGTTTCAAGAACTTTTTATGCAAGAGGACAAACAGGTCAACAGCTATTGCTTGGTGCATATTCAGCTTTGAGTAGGCAGATGGAAAAGAAAAAAGTGGTTTTTTATCCAAGGCATGACATGCTAGATGTTGTGTTGGTAGAAGGTAAAGCCAAAGGAATTGTAACTAGAAATCTTGTAGATGGAAAAATAGAAACGCATAGTGCTGACATTGTTATTTTGGCAACAGGAGGCTATTCAAATGTTTATTATTTATCAACAAATGCCATGGCAAGTAATGTAACAGCAAATTGGAGAGCTCACAGGAAGGGAGCCCTGTTTGCAAATCCGAGTTTTACACAAATTCACCCAACCTGTATTCCTGTTAAGAATGATTTTCAATCGAAACTGACCCTCATGAGTGAAAGTCTTAGAAATGACGGGAGAGTGTGGGTGCCTAAAAAGAAAAATGATCAAAGAAAACCAACAGAAATCCCCGAAGAAGAAAGAGATTATTATCTTGAAAGAATATACCCCGCTTTTGGCAATCTAGTTCCAAGAGACGTTGCTAGCAGAAGAGCTAAAGAAGTTTGTGATGAAGGAAGAGGAATTGGACCAACTGGTTTTGCGGTCTATCTTGACTTTCAAAAAGCAATTGAAGAAAAAGGGGAAGACTTCATAAGAGAAAAATATGGCAATCTGTTTGACATGTATCAAAACATTACTGACGAAAATCCCTACAAAACACCAATGAAAATTTACCCTGCTGTTCATTATACAATGGGTGGGCTTTGGGTTGATTATAATTTAATGACTACCGTCAAAGGACTGTTTTCAATAGGCGAAAGCAACTTCTCAGACCATGGAGCTAACAGATTAGGAGCAAGTGCGTTAATGCAGGGATTGGCAGATGGATACTTTGTGGTTCCACATACAGCAATGGACTTTCTAGCACAAGAAACACCTCTTATGCAAGACATTACAGATAGGCCCGAGTTTAAAGAAGCGGCAGAGAAAACAAAAAATGAAATTACTAAACTAATGAGCATAAACGGGAAGCTGGCAGTAGACGAGGTTCATAGAGAGCTGGGGAAAATTGTGTGGGATAAAATAGGAATGGCAAGAAATGAGGCAGGCTTAAAAGAGGCTTTGTCAGAAATTCCAAAAATTAAAGAAAGATTCTGGAATGATATTTCTATACCAGGAAGCGAAAAAGATGTCAACCAAGAATTAGAAAAAGCTCTCAGAATAAAAGACTTTATAGAGCTTGCAGAATTAATGGCTTTTGACGCCTTAGATAGAAAAGAATCTTGTGGTGCGCATTTTAGAGAAGAATATCAGACAGAAGAAAATGAGGCGGAAAGAAATGACCAAGACTATAAATATGTAGCAGCTTGGGATTATTCTGAAAATGGAGAACCAAAGCTTTATAAAGAAGAATTAAAATATAATAACGTTAAACTAAAAACTAGAAGTTATAAGTAAATGAATATCAATCTGAAAATATGGCGACAAGGTTCTGGTTCCGATAAGGGAACACTAAAAACCTATAGACTTGAAAACATAGACCCAAATATTTCATTTTTAGAAATGTTGGATATTTTAAACATTAAGTTGGTAAAAGAAAAAAAAGATCCAGTTGCATTTGATCACGACTGCAGAGAAGGAATTTGTGGTTCGTGCGGTTTTATGATTAACGGAAGACCACATGGACCACAAAAAGCAACAACAGTATGTCAGCTTCATATGAGAGCATTTAATAATGAAGACGATATTTTATTAGAGCCATTTAGGGCAGAGTCTTTTCCGGTGATCAAAGACCTTTCAGTTGATAGAAAGTCTTTTGATAGAATTATTTCATCGGGCGGGTACGTGTCAATCAACACAGGAGAAGCTCCTGAGGCTAATTCTATTTCTATAGAAAAAGAATATGCCGACGAGGCATTCCTTTCATCTGCTTGCATCGGGTGTGGTGCTTGCGTTGCGGCCTGCAAAAATTCTTCAGCAATGCTATTTACCTCAGCAAAGGTTTCACACCTGTCTTTGTTGCCGCAAGGACAAAAAGAAGGAAAAGATAGAGTTGCCAAAATGGTAGCAACCATGGATGAAGAAGGATTTGGTTCATGTACTAATACGGGAGCGTGTTCAGCAGAGTGTCCAAAAGAAATAGGACAAATAAATATAGCAAGGTTGAATCAACAGTATATATCAAGCTCGCTTTCAGGTTTTTTAAAGAAGAAAAATGAGTGAACATTTAAAATTTGAAAATATTTATTGTGTTGGAAGAAATTTTGAAGGACATGCAAAAGAGCTTGGTAATAAGGTCCCAACATCACCATTAATTTTTCAAAAATCTAATTCTGCTGTAAATGTTAAAGAGACAATTGAGATTCCAAAAAATAAAACTATAGAACACGAACTAGAAATAGTTCTTTTAATAGGAAAAGATGGAGTGCCAAAAAACCACGAAGAGGCCCGTACATTCATTTCTGGTTTTTCAATTGGCCTAGACTTAACCGATAGAAATCTACAAGCAGAGCTTAAGAAAAAAGGATTACCGTGGTTTGCTTCAAAATCATTTAAGGGATCAGCAGTAATTGATACAAATTTTAGGCTCGAATGTCCAAACAAATTCTATTTAACTATAAATCAAAAAATAAGACAAGAGGGAAATTTGAAAGATATGATATTTTCTTTTGAAGACATTGTTTTACATCTTTCAAAGACTGTTGATTGTAGAAAGGGAGATATAATATTTACCGGGACCCCAGAGGGGGTGGGGCCTCTTGAAAGTGGCGACCAAATTGAAATGGGCTTTAATAATCATTTGCCCAAAAAGCTCGTTGTTATCTAATTTCCGATTTTTTTGTGAATACAAAAAACCAGCAAATCAAAACAATAACAACCAAACAATAGCCGCCAACAGCAACAATAAGTCCGCTGGTGGTAATTAGGGCTACAAAAGCTAAGAACGGAATGGTTGCCAGGAGGTATAAAAATGTTTTGGATGAGCTCACTAACTTTTTAACATCAATTTTACCCCTATCGGAATCTGACATTGTGTTGTAGCCAGCTATGATATATTTTACGTTTGTAGAATTTAAAGCCCTGGCAACCAACAGAATGGGAATATTTGCAAATCCCACAACGAGGATTTCAAAAAGAACAAGCGAGTTCAAATTAGTTTTGGAGTTTAAAGTTGATTGGGATTGTAATCCAGACACCAACTTTTGTTTCACGTTGTTTGGCAGGTCTAAACCTAGTTTTTCTTAAAGCATCAACAGCAGCTTCGTTTAGTCCTGTATTTGGAATTCCCTTTAAAACAATTGTTTCTTTAACCCTACCAGTTTTATCGATGAAGCACTGTACTAAAACCTGTCCTTCAATACCAGCCTCTTGAGCAATATCAGGATATACCGGCTTAATTGGGAATAATGGCTTTGGTGGGTCATCATAAGGTATAAACTTTACTTGTGGACCAGAAGGTGGTGGAGGTGGAGCATCCCACGCATCAAAACTGTCTAAATCCGTCTCTTCAATTGTAAGGTCGTCAGCAAGATCATCATCTTCTGACTCTACGGGAACAGAAGGTCTAGCTGGCGGTGGAGGAGTTTCAAATTGTTGAGTTTCTGGTATTTCAATATTTTCAATAATAATTTGGCTCTCTGTTTCAATATAAATATCATTTTCAAAACGCTGTAAGGAATAAAACCCTAATAGCAAAAGAAAGGATGCAAACAATAAACCAACCCTAAGCACTGTCGAATATTTTTCTTTTAATGATTTTTCAAGCAGCTTGGCTCTTTTTAGAAAAAAGTCAACTAATCTGGAGAATGGATTAAATTTATCCAATATTTTTTTTAATTCGTCCATTAGTTTGGAGCCTTAACCTTTGTAGAATAGTTTAATTTTAGCGCATCTGCTTTTCTCAATTCATTATGAATGTCGGAAATAATTTCCATTCTAGCAGACTGGTCGGCCTTTAATGAAACTGTAAGCTGAGGATTAGATGCTCTTTTTTCATACATTACATGTCTTACGTCTTGATTGTTATAAAGCTTGTCTTCAATTGAAATTAATCCGTCTTTTGATACCCAAATATCTGATGTATGTCTTTTTGACTCCAGCTTTTCAATTCTTTCCGCTTTTGGCAGTGAAACTGGAAGGCCCGAAAACTCTCTTAGTACAGTAGTCACCATAAAAAAGATTAGAAGCATAAAGATAATATCGGGCATGGAGGATGTTGATATTTTTGATTCTACCCCAGATTTTCTTCTAAACTTCATTATTCTGTCTCCGCAATTGATATTCTAGTAGCGTTTGCAAGTTTTAATTGATCTAGCACTTCAACATATACATCGTACTCTGCTTTTTCGTGAGCTTTCACAGAAACAATAAGCTTATCATTAGCACGAATTTCTTCTTTAACTCTTCTGCTTAAGTCTTTCATTTCCACAGGCTCGCCACCAAGCAATACACTACCTGAGGCGCTGATAAGGCAGTTAAGAATATTTTTTTTGTTGATTTCTAGCTCTTGACCTTCTGCTGGAAGAATTATTCCTAGACCTTTGTCCATATCAATGGTTGTGGTCACCAAGAAAAATACTAGCAAAAGAAATGCTATGTCAGCCATTCCGCCTTCAGGAATGGCACCAACTCGGGCTTTTCGTTCTCTAAGAGCCATATTTTATTTTGAGTCTCTTAATAGGTCTGTGATTTCTATAGATCTTTCTTCCATGTCCAAAACCATACCATCTATCATTGATGAGAAAAAGTTTTGAGCAATTTGAATAATCATAGCAACAATAAGTCCAAAAGCTGTAGTTAAAAGAGCTTGGGAAATACCAACAGCTACAACAGCTGGTGAAATATCGTTTGCAGCGGCAATAGCGTCAAACGCAAAAATCATACCTGCAACCGTACCCGTAAAACCCATCATAGGTGCAATAGCGATAATTGCAGTTAGCCAACCCATATTTTTTTCTAGGAAAGCCATCTCAAGCGAACCGGCATTTTCAATTGCCTTTTCAACTTGCTCAGGACCCTTGCCTACCTTAGATAAGCCAGCCTTGCAAATATTAGAAACAGGACCATCGTGTTCCGCACAAACATCCATAGCCTTTTTAGATCCACCTGATTTTAAAGCGCTTCTCAACGAGCCCATAAAACCATCAGAATCTACTTGTGATTGATTGAGTGAATAAAACCTTTCTCCTACAAGACCAAGACCTGCAAGAAGCAAGAGTAAAATCGGCCACATGAAAGGTCCACCCTCTAAAAATAATTCTACCATTTAAATCCTCCTAATCTGTTAAATGTTCAAAAACTTAGCTTATTACAAATCCAATGTCAATGGTGTAAAATTTTATACTAAACGAGCCAAAACATCTCGCTCAATCGCTTCTGATAACTGATGATTTATAATAATAGCGTTGATATCAACTTTAAGGTGCTGTTTAAATTCTACTAGCTTTACAAAGTCTTTTTCTGTACAAACAATATGTTTTAAACCCTCTTTTATCGAAAGGCGGTTAATTTCTTCTATATCATGTAAAGAAAAAGGCCAGTGATCAGGAAAAACCAGTTTTTTGTCTACATCAATATTTATACTTTTTAGCGTTTTCGAGAAACTTTCGGGATCTCCTATAGAGCAAACCGAAACAATTCCCGACTTATTAACCAGGTCATGAACATTTTTTATAGAGCCCGAAGATACAACCTCTTCTTTAATCTTTAGGTCTAGCGTGTAATCAGATTTAAGGTTTGTGTCTTTAATTAAATTATTTTTGGTATTAATTGTAATATCGGCTCTTTTTAAATAACACAACGGCTCTCTTAAAAGACCATACGGATAAATAAACTGACACCTCTTGTTTTGGTTTTCAAGTCCAAGTAAAACAATATCAATATCTCTGTCAATCCTTCTGTGTTGAAACCCGTCATCTAGCAAAACTATATTACACCCCATTTTAGACAGCTGCTTCGCAGCATAGACTTTATTTAGAGAAACAAAAATACGAGTATTTGAAGAGGTATTATTTTTTAAAAGAACTACTTCATCTCCACATTCCCTCCAACTTTGATTTTTAAGCAAAAAACTATTTGAAATATTTTCTCTTCCATGGCCTCTAGTTACAATACCAACGCTATAGCCATTTTTTTCTAAAAAGTTTGCTATTGCAATAGTGGTAGGAGTTTTTCCGGTTCCACCCAGAGCAATATTCCCTACGCTAATTACCTTGGTACCAATCTTTTTTCCTTTCAAAACTCCAAAATCATATAAAAGATTTTTTAAAAAAATAAAGAATAAGTGAACAGGGAAAACAAACAATAAAGCTGATAGGGCATAGGTAAGAAGTTTATTGTTCATTGTTCTATGTATGTTATTCATGGCTACTTGCAACCTTATCTACTTTCTTCAAAGCATCTTCAATTTTTTGTGTTCCTGTTTCAATGCTTTCATTTTTATTAAAGTATAACGGCTCTCCATAAACTACACGCATTTTGGAAAATGGTTTACTGAGATAAAACGTGTGCCAGTTTTTAAACTTCCAGCTATTTTTAACATCAACAATCAATGGAATAATTGGCTTACCAGAATTTTGAGATAAAATTAAAGCACCAGGTTTGACTTTATGTTCAGGTCCAGTTGGACCATCTGGGGTAATGATAATTTTAGCATCAATATTTTCTTCAAAAAAATCACTTATATTTTGTATAGCCTCTTTACCGCCTTTCTTGCTTGAACCTCTAAAAAATTTATACCCAAAACTTTTTGCTATTCTTGTAATAAGATCACCATCTCTGCTTTGACTAACTAGTGCGAAATATCCTTTATGTTTCATATACTCCATCAAACCTAATACCTTGCCATGCCAAGAAACTAAAATAAATGAATCCAAGCTCTTTATGTTGTTTTCCCCAATAACTTTGGTTTTATTAAATCGATAGGATAATAATATTATTAAATATAAAATTTTTGTTTTAAAGAAAGTTTTAATCATATATATAGCACGCAGCAGAGTCATACGGGTTTTCATTAGTTTTTAACTTCTCAATTAATCTGTTATACTTTTTAACAACAATATCACGATTTTCATTTTTTAACAAACTATCAACCCCGCTTGCAAGGTTTTTTGCAGACATTTGATTTTGAAGGTATTCATCTACGACCCTGTCTTGAGCAATTAAGTTTACTAGCGAAAGATATTTTACTTTTGATAGCATTTGAGCCAAAATCCATGTTGGAAATGACAGCTTATAACAAACTATCATAGGACATTTTAACATTGCTGTTTCTAAAGTAGCAGTGCCCGAGCAAACAACAGCAGCATCTGCTACACCAATTGCTTCATATTGGTTTTGTTTAATTTTAACAACGTCCGAACCTGAGTTTATCTTGACATTATCTCCTTCAAGCAAAACAAAACTTAAATTTTGATGTTGCTTTTGAAGTATTTGAACTGTTTTTTCAAAAACTCTCCAATGTCTTCGGATTTCAATTGATCTGCTTCCAGGCATTAGCACAATGATTTTGTTTTCTTCTGGAATGCCATGTTTTTTGCAAAATGATCCCCTATTAAAAGTTAGATTGCTTAACTCCGAAAGAGGGTGTCCTGCATAGTGTACAGATATATTTTTTTCGGAAAACCATTTTTGCTCAAAAGGGATAATACTGATTAATTTTTTACAGCAGCGTTGTAATGTTTTGATTCGCGATTCTTTCCACGCCCACACCTGAGGTAAAATGAAATATGTTATGTTCATGTTTAGGGCACTAAGTTTTTTTGCTAGTCTTAGGTTAAACCCTGGATAATCAATTAGAATTACTTTATTAGGGTTTATTTTTTTTATTTCATTAATTGTCTTGTTAAATATTTTTTTAATTCTTGAATAGTGCTTTACTACCTCAAAAATACCAATGACATTTAAATTTTTAATGTGTTCTGTAAGCTGCAACCCCTCTCTTTGCATTCTGTTGCCACCAATTCCGAAAAATTCGGCTTTTGGATTAATTTGTTTTATAGATGCTATGAGTTTAGCGCCGTGAAGATCGCCAGAGTCTTCACCAGAAATAATAAAAATTTTTTCTTTACTCATTTAAAAATATTTTACTTCCTATTTGCAGTGCTATTTCTAATGCTTTTGCTCCAGCCTGTCCATCAACGCTTGGCTTAGACCTAGTGTTTATGCAATGAACAAAGTCATTAATTTCTTCAAGTAAAGCATCCTTATTTTCTGGTACAAATTTTTCATAATAAAGTGTTTTTACACCAGCGTTGGTTTCAACTTCTTGTGATTTTAACTTTTCAGAAAACATATTATGATGCTCTAGGCCATATAATTCAATTTGAGGAATCATTAGGTCTGTAATGCTGTAAAAATTTTTTTGATAGGTTCGTATTTTTCTAACATAATTTTGAGAGATTCTACTCGATTTTAAGTTTGCAACAACACCATTTTCAAATTTTATATGTGCGTGAGCTAAATCGATAGTGTCGCTCATCATTTTTGCTCCGCTTGCTTGAACATTTTCTAACGGGCTATCAACCATCTCTAAAATTAAATCTATATCGTGCACCATTAGATCTAGCACAACTGGTACCTCAGTTCCTCTTGCTTGAAACGGCGCAAGTCTTTCAATTTCTATATAGTGCGGATTATCAACCAGCTCTTTGAGCTTATTAATTGTTGGATTAAATCGTTCAATATGACCAACCTGAATAATACACTCATTTTCTTTTGCAAGGTTAATTAGCGATGAAGCCTCTTCAACTGTGCTTGTTATAGGTTTTTCAATAAATACATCTTTTTTATGATCCAAAAATTTTTTGGCAACGTCAAAATGTGTATTTGTGGGTGTAACTATATGTACTGCATCACAGGAGGAAATTATTTCTTCGATGCTTTGCAATGCTTTTACAGAAAATTCACTACATATATTTTTTAGAGATTCAGTGTTGATATCAAAGACACCAACAAATTCAACACCATTATGATTTGATAGGTGTTTTATGTGATGTTTTCCAAGATGGCCTGCGCCAACAACACCAATTTTAGGTTTTTTATCGCTCATTGTCCTTTAATGAAGTATGCAATATCTCCTTCTTGCATAATATAGTCTCTTCCAACCATTTTCACCAAGCCCATTGCCTTCAATTCGTTAATTTTTTCCTTATTGTTCATTGCATCATCGAATGTATAAATTTCTGCTTTAATGAATTTGGTTGCGAAATCGGTATGAATTTCTCCAGCTGCTTCAACAGCTTGAGAACCCTTTTTCATTGTCCACGCACGTACTTCTTTTTCGCCACAAGTGAAAAAAGTCTCCAGACCTAAAGTGCTATAGGCTTCTTTTATGAGGGTATCAAGCCCACTTTCTTTAATTCCATAATCTTCAAGAATTAGTTTTTTTTCTTCTTCATTAAAATCAGCCATTTCAGATTCTAGTTTTCCATTAATTTTAATTAATGATGATTTATTTTTGTTTGCAATCTCGACAGCGCTTTGAAACAAGTCAGAATCTTCTGCCTTGTCATCAATGTTGGCAACATATATCATGGGCTTATCTGTTAAAAGAAAAAGGTTTTTTATTACAGGGTCTTCTTTTGAGTTTCTTTCAAAAGAGCGAGCAGCGAGACCATTGTTCATATGACTTAAAAGGTTTGTTAAAACCTCTTCTGCCAACCTTCCCTCAGGTTTGTTAGCCTTAATAAGTTTAACATTTTTTTCAAGACTTCTTTCAATTGTTTTTATATCTGCTAGTATGAGCTCAGTATTGATAATTTCCATATCATCTAAAGGGTCGACTCTACTTTCCACATGCGTAATATTGTCATCATTAAAAAAACGAACAACCTGAATAATTACATTAACAGATCTAATCTGGGATAGAAATTGATTCCCTAAACCTTCACCTTGGTGTGCGTTTTTAACTAAACCAGCAATATCAATAAATTCAACAGTGTTGTGAATTGTTTTTTCAGGATTGAATATTTTTGTAAGCTTTTCAAGCCTTTCATCAGGAACTTCCACAATACCAGTATTCGGTTCAATGGTGCAAAAAGGATAATTTTCGGCAGCAATATTATTTTTGCTTAATGCATTAAATAGGGTTGATTTACCCACATTTGGCAGTCCTACAAATCCACAGTTTAAATTCATTGTGAGAATATAATACTTAATTGGATGAGTATTTATTAAATTGAAATCTTATGGAAAATAAATGGGCTATTATATTAGGATGTTCAACAGGACATGGAGCAGCAATCGCTAAACAGTTAGCGACAGAAGGGTATGGTATCATTGGCTTTCATTTAGATAGAGGGCCTATCAAAAAAGACGCCGCCCGCCTACAAGAAGAAATAGCCTCTTTGAACAGTAACAGAGTAAAGTTTTGGAATGAAAATGCTGCTGATAAAGAGGTTATGTTTTCGAAAATGGAAGAAATCAAAACCATCCTTGATAACGGAAAAGTAAAGCTACTTATGCATTCCATTGCATTTGGAAGTACAACTAATTTCTTTAATCCAACCCCAGTAAGACAAAGGCAAATGGACATGACCCAACATGTTATGGCTCATTGTTTAATATATTGGACACAAGTTTTATTGGAAAATAATCTTCTAACATCAGGTTCAAGAATCCTAGGCTTAACCAGCGAAGGAAGCTATAAAGCTATGGAGGGGTATGGTCCCGTAGGGGTTGCCAAAGCTTCTTTGGAGGCTGTAGTTCGACAAATTGGATGGGAGCTTGGAAGCCAGGGAATTACGGCAAACACTATTCAAGCTGGCATTACACCAACCAGAGCATTAACAAAGATATCAACAGATTGGGAAGATTGGGTTGAAAGAACGAAAGAAAGAAACCCGATGAAAAGAGTTACTACGCCTGAAGACGTAGCAGGATTAGTTTCATTGTTATTAAACGATAAAGCAGACTTTGTGAATTGTTCTACTATTTTTTGTGACGGAGGAGAGCACCGTTCCCTTTAGTTTTTTTTAAAGATTTCGGAGAAAACAAGACCAAAACCCTTTTTTAATAGCGCTATGCCGTTGGCTATTAATTGCATACCATTCGTAGCTTTTGTTGCTTTCCTGCTTTTAATATCACGTTGAATTTTTTTAATATTTTTTATCATGATATTCCACTTGTTCCAACAAATCCATAATTATCTAGACCAAACATATGAATTAGTTCATTCCATAAATCTTTCGGGGAAGATTTAAAAATAGAGTCACTATATTCTTGGATTAACCAATCCCCCCTTTCAATTTCTACTTGTAGCTGGTTTTTCTCCCAAGCAGCGTGACCGAAAATAAGCTTTGTATCCTTTGGTGTTTCCTCATTGAACAATATTTCTTGTATAAGATCCAAGTCTGTGGATAATTCAATTTTGTCAGCAAAATCGTCCGATATACCAGTATTTTTTTGAACAATGCAGGCTTCATTTAGCCTAACAGGTCCTCCAAAAAAAATTTTTTCGGATTCATTTATAATATCTTCAAATATTTTATTTTTAATCCCAGAACTAACAATCTTCATTAGGCTAATTGGCTTATTTACTATAATACCCATTGTACCATTTATGTCATCTTCGCAAATGAAAACCACGCTTTTTGAGAAGTAAGGATCGACCATATTTGGCATTGAAATCAACAGCTTATTTTTTAGACTTTTCATTTTTTTTTGTAAAACATAAATCTTTTTTTGAATCATATCCAGAGTTAAGTAAGTTGTAAGTCGAATTTTTACAATAAATATGAAAAATAAGTTAAAAATACGTGGCGCTAGACAACACAATTTGAAAGACATTGATGTTGATATCGAAAAAAATAAATTAGTAGTTATCACAGGACCATCTGGGTCTGGTAAGTCATCACTGGCTTTCGATACAATTTATGCCGAAGGACAGAGAAGATACGTCGAATCTCTTTCAGCATATGCTAGACAATTTCTTGATCTAATGGAAAAACCTGATGTTGATACAATCGAAGGTCTGTCTCCAGCAATATCAATTGAACAAAAAACAGGTTCACGCAATCCAAGATCTACTGTTGGCACAATTACAGAAATTCACGACTATTTAAGATTGCTTTATGCTAGTATAGGACAGCCGCATTGTTGGGAATGTTCAAGACCAATTACAAGACAATCTCCAGAACAAATAGTAGAACAAATTTTAAAATCTCACAAAGGAGAAAAGGCATATATATTATCTCCAGTAGTTCAAGGCAGAAAAGGAGAACATAAAACGGCTCTTGAAGAATTAAAAAAGAAGGGATTTCTCAGGGCAAGAATAGACAAAGAAATTGTTTCTATAAGAAAAATACCTTCACTAGAAAAAAATAAAAACCACAACATAGACGTTCTTGTTGATAGAGTCTTAGTTGAAAAAAATATTAAATCGAGGATCTTAGAATCTGTTGAGTTGGCGCTAAGTATGGGTAATGGAATTTGCGTAATAAATATTAATAGTAAAGAAGACTACTTATTTAGCGAACATTTTGCTTGCGCTTATCACCCCTATGTTATGATGACAGATTTAACACCAAGAATGTTTTCCTTTAATTCTCCATATGGCGCTTGCCAACAATGTGATGGATTAGGATATATAACAGAGATAGATCCAAATCTTGTAGTTCCAGATACCAAAAAATCTCTAATTCAGGAAGCAATTAAACCTATTGGAAGTCAGCCTAAAGGATTTCATGGCAGCAAGCTAAGAGCGCTTGCAAGAGAATTTGATTTATCGTTTTCAAAACCTTGGAACAAGCTTTCAAAAGAAATAAGAACAATTTTATTATATGGTTTAAGTGGTAAAAAAATTAATGTGGATTATAATAGCTCTAACTTTTCTGGAACATATAAGGGGAAATGGGAGGGGGTTATTCCTGAGCTTCAAAGAAGGTATAAACAAACCCAGTCTTTTGGAATAAGAAGATGGATTGAAAGCTTTATGAGCACAAGGGTTTGTGATGGCTGTAAAGGAAAAAGACTTAAAGACTCTTCATTAAATGTAAGGGTCGGTTCAATTAACATTGGAGAGGTTTGTTCAAAAAATATTTCTGACACATTAGATTTTTTTGAAAAACTTGAATTAACAGACAGCCAAAATGAAATAGCGGGGGGAATTTTAAATGAGACAAAAAAAAGACTCAGCTTCCTCATTAATGTTGGCTTGAATTATCTAACACTTGATAGAGCTTCCCGCACACTTTCCGGTGGAGAGGCTCAAAGAATTAGACTAGCGTCTCAGGTTGGTTCCCAATTGACTGGAGTGTTGTATGTGCTGGATGAACCATCCATTGGTTTACACCCTAGAGATAATGATAGGCTGCTAGACACTTTAAAATCACTGAAAGCAATCGGTAACACCGTAATAGTGGTTGAACACGATTTAGATACTATAGAATCAGCTGATCAAATTATTGATATGGGACCAAAGGCTGGATTTCATGGCGGAGAAGTTGTTTTTTCAGGCAAGCTAGAACAAATAACAAAACACAAAAAAAGCTTAACAGGTAAATACTTATCAGGGGAAAAATTTATTTCTTTGCCAAATTATAGGACCACAACCTTTGATCATTTTTCTATTATTGGAGCTTCTGGCAATAATTTGAAAAACGTGGATGTCAGCTTTCCATATGAGAGACTCATTGCTATTACAGGCGTATCAGGAAGCGGGAAAAGCTCTCTGATTAATCAAACCCTATATCCAGCGCTATCCAATATGGTGAATTTTGGTGTAAAGGATATGCTTCCATTTAAAAATCTTCTAAGAACAGATAAAATAGAAAGAGTTGTAAACGTAGATCAAAAACCAATTGGTAAAACCCCAAGATCTAACCCCGCTACTTACACTGGAATTTTTACTCATATTAGAGATTTATTTGCGCAAACCAGGGAAGCAAAAATAAGGGGATATAAGATTGGAAGGTTTTCTTTTAATGTAAAAGGCGGTAGATGTGAGTCCTGTCAAGGAGCAGGTATTATAAAAATTGAAATGAATTTTTTGCCAGATGTTTATGTTAATTGCGACGATTGTAATGGTAAAAGGTATAACAAAGAAACCTTACAAATTGAATATAAAAATAAAAACATTGATGATATATTAAATATGTCAGTAGAGGATGCTAGAGTATTTTTTAAAAACATGCAGCCTATTAAAAAAAGATTAGACACACTGCGTGATGTTGGTTTGGGATATATAAAGTTGGGACAACAGGCTACAACCCTTTCTGGTGGAGAGGCACAAAGAATTAAACTTTCTACTGAGCTGTCAAAAACAAGCACAAAAAATACCGTATATTTTCTTGATGAACCAACAACAGGATTACATGTTGACGATATTCAAATGCTATTATCTGTTTTACAAAAGCTTGTAGATCAAGGTAATACTATTATTGTAATCGAACATAATTTGGATGTAGTGAAATGCGCTGACTGGGTTATTGACCTCGGGCCAGAGGGCGGAGAAGGCGGTGGAACAGTTGTTGCTCAAGGAACAGTGGAAGAGATATCTAGAAACAAAAGCTCAATTACAGGAAAATTTCTTAAAAAAGTTCTAAAATAATTTTTTGGATAACGGGCATTCCCTATTTATCTTAGTATATCGTGACAGATGCACAAAAAATAGTTATATCTTCGAACGAAGAAAAAAATTTTGATAAACAAATCAGACCAAATCTTTTCGACGATTTCATTGGACAAGCATCTATTGTTAAATCTTTAAAAACTTATATAACCGCAGCAAAACAAAGAGGGGAAGCATTAGATCATATACTTTTATATGGCCCACCAGGACTTGGGAAGACAACACTTTCAAATATTATTGCCAAAGAGCTTGAAAAAGGGTTTTTATCTACTTCGGGTCCAGTTATATCAATTCCAGGAGATCTTTCAGGAATGTTGACCAATCTTCAAGATAGAGATGTATTTTTCATAGATGAAATACATAGAGTTAATACTACAGTTGAAGAATATCTTTATTCTGCAATGGAAGATTTTAAAATTGATATTTTAATAGACTCAGGACCCAATGCAAGAACAGTAAGGATTGACTTAGAGCCTTTTACATTAGTTGGCGCAACAACGAGACTGGGAAATATTTCTACACCAATGCGAGATAGATTCGGTGCAATTTTTAGACTGGATTTTTACCAAAAGAACGAAATCTTCCAAATATTAAAAAGAACAGCATCGATTTTAGAGATGAATGTACAAGATGATGCGTTGATAGAAATAGCAGGAAGGTCAAGAGGAACACCAAGAATAGCCAATAGGGTGTTAAAAAGAGTTAGAGATTTTGCGCAGGTAAAAAACGTTAAAGAGATTAAGCTTGAAGATGCTAGGAGTTCACTTGATAGTATTGGTATAGATGAAAATGGATTGGAAAACATGGATCGTAAAATTTTAAAAAATCTTATTGTTAATTATAGTGGTGGACCAACTGGCGGAAAATCATTAGCAATTTCAATTAACGAAGACATTCAAACTATTGAAGATGTCTATGAACCTTATCTAATTAAAGAAGGTTTCATTGAAAGAACCTCAAGAGGAAGAATTGCAACTGATAAAGCCTATGCTTTATTCGATTTAAAAAAATAAGGAGAAAACTAAAGCTGTATGATAGAAAAAAAGAAAAAGTATAAATTGAGCGATTTTAGGTACCAATTACCAAAAAAATTTATCGCCCAAAAACCAAAACAGAAAAGAGACGGATCAAAAATGATGGTTTTAAATAGGGAAGAGCAAACCATTAAACACAAAAAATTTTCAGACATTACAGATTATTTTAAAAAAAATGATTTATTAATTTTAAATAATACTAAAGTATTTCCAGCTAAGCTTTATGCAACCAAAGATAGAACTGATGCAAAAGTTGAAATATTTCTTTTAAGAGAGCTAGGTGATCGTCTATGGGAGGTTCTTGTTAAGCCAGCAAGAAAGGTACGAATTGGTAATAAATTGATTTTATCTGATGGTCTTTTTTGCGACGTTATTGATAATACTGTTTCAGGTGGAAGAGTGGTACGATTTGAGTTCGAGAAAGGCAATTTTGACGACATTTTAGATAAGCTTGGCCACCCTCCTTTGCCGCCATATATTGAAAGACCAGCAACACCTAGCGACAAAGAAAGATATCAAACAGTATATGCTGAAAAAAGAGGTGCAGTTGCAGCCCCTATTGCAGGACTTCACTTTACGCCCCAAATACTTAAAAAACTTGAAAAAAAGGGAGTGAATATTTACTACATCACTCTACATATAGGTCTTGGAACATTTAAGCCAGTGCAGGTAGAGGATTTAAATAGACATCACATGGACTCAGAATATTTTGAAGTTTCTCCCAGCACAGCTGTAGCAATCAATGAAGCAAAAAGAAAAAGAAGAAGAATATTTGCAGTTGGAACCTCAACTGTTAGAGCATTAGAGACTGTAAATGTTTCAGGATTTCAAATATCTCCTAAAAAAGGTTGGACAAATAAATTTATTCATCCTCCTTATGAGTTTAAAATAGTGGATGGACTGATTACAAATTTTCATCAACCTGAAAGCACGTTATTGATGCTCACCTCATCTTTTGGAGGATATAAATTCATAAAGGATGCATATAAAGTAGCTAAGCAAAAAAACTATAGATTTTTGAGCTATGGGGACTCAATGCTGATTACATAAAATGAAAAATATTGCAATAATAGTTGGAGCAGGATCAGGAAAAAGATTCGGTTCTTATAAGCAGGTAGAAACGATAAACAATAAGCCTGTATATAAATATTCTATTGATGCTTTCCTTGATTCAGAATGTTTTTCTCAAATAATATTAGCTGTTCCAAAAAAATTGCTCAGTATCATACCTAATCAATTAAACGAAGAAAGGTATAAAGATATAATAGTTTGTGAAGGAGGAAATACAAGAGCACAATCTGTTTACAATGCATTTTCCAAAATTACAGAAAATGATAAAAATAAAATATTTATTCATGACGCAGCAAGGCCTTTAATTTCAACACAAACAATTCTAAAGCTTGTACATTTCTCAAAAAAAGAAAATGCGGTTGTGCTAGCAAAAAAAATTAATGAAACGGTAAAATCTGTGAAAGAAGGACAAACGAAGTTTACTGTAGATAGATCAACCTTATGGACAGCAGAAACACCACAAGTATTTAATCAAGAAATTCTTCATGATGTTTATGATAGAAAGTTAGATAACATCGATGAATATTCAGATGAAGCTTCGTTAGTTGAAGAATGTGGTTATGAGGTAAAAATCTGTGAAAATCGCAGTTTGAATACAAAAATTACAACGAAAGAAGATATAGATTTAATTTCAAAAAATATGATAGATAATGTTTTTTTTGGTCTTGGTCTTGACTGTCATTCGTTAGAAAAAGGAACTGGTATTATAATAGGGGGTTATAAAATTAAATGTACATTAAAATCTGTTGCACACTCAGATGGAGATGTTTTGACGCACGCCATCATAGATGCGTTATGTGGGGCATTAAATTTGGGCGATATAGGACAGCATTTCCCTAATACCCCAAAAAATAAAAATATTTCGAGCATTAAATTATTAGAAGAAATAATGTCATTAATTCCCAAAAATATTAGTATTAATAATATCGATGCCTCAGTTGTATTGAATAGTCCAAAAATTTCAAAATACAAATCAAAAATAGCTTCAACATTAGCTCCGATATTAAAAATTTCTGAGAGCCAAATATCTATCAAGGGTATCACAAGTAACGGGCTGAGCTTTATAGATATGAAAAATGGATGGGGAGCAGAAGTAATTATTTCTCTAAAACGATGGAAATAAAATCAACTTCAAAGATTAATATAGGACTGCACGTCCACAATAAAAGAAGTGATGGATTTCATAATATTTCAACATTATTTCAAGAGATAAATCTTTGTGATACAGTCAAAATGATAGAAGACAAAAAATTTTTATGTACAACAGACTGCGGTACTATTATTGAGAAAGACAATTTCGGAACAAAAGCATTTAATATAATGAAAGCACAATATCCTAACATGCCCAATGTACGTATTTCAATTAAAAAAACAGTACCTACAAATGCTGGTCTTGGCGGAGGATCCAGTAACGGAACTGCAGTATTAGTGGGATTAAATAATCTTTTCAAGCTTGAATTAAGTAGCCAAAAATTATCTGAAATGGCAAGCGAGATTAGCTCTGACTCTGCTTTTTTTGTAAATGGAGGACTGCAATTTGGCAGTCAGAGAGGAGAAGCTCTTGAAGTTATCCAAAATATAAAGATACCCAAACATATTTTATTAGTTCACCCAGGTATTAAAATCAGTACAAAAGAGGTTTTTGGTCATTTAAAAAACCACTTGTTAAATGAAAACATGGACATTAACTTTTCGCAACTATTAAGAGAATTAAATAATTATAGTTTTAATTCTAAGCTATTTAAAAATGATTTTGAGATGTACGTTTTTGAAACACATCCAGAAATTGGCGCAATAAAATTAAAAATTTTGGATTTCGGTGCAATATATGCCAGTTTGTCGGGTACGGGTTCGACTGTGTTTGGAATATTTTCCTCAAAAAAAGATTTGCTTAAAGCACAATCTTTCTTCAGTCCCCAATACTCAACTTACTATGTAAATCCAATTTAATTTTTGGGGAGTCGTCTAATTGGCAGGACACCTGGTTTTGGTCCAGGCAGTCGGGGTTCGAGTCCCTGCTCCCCAACAAAATTATGGGTAAATATGTAAAAAAAATATTCGCAGGATCTAGTAATCCTCAGCTTGCAACTAAGATTGCAGATGAGTGTGGTGTATCCCTTGGTGAATTATCTATTAAACGCTTTAGCGATGGAGAAATTTGGGTAAAATTTGAGGAAAACCTCAGAGGCAATGATGTTTATCTTGTTCAGTCCACTAACGCCCCCTCAGATAATATCATAGAATTAGCGTTACTTATTGATGCAGCAAAAAGAGCTAGCGCCCAAAGAATTAATGTGATAATGCCATACTTTGGATATTCTAGGCAAGATCGTAAAGATGAGCCAAGAGTTCCAATTTCTGCCAAAGTCATGATGGATATTTTTATTAAAGCAGGAGCAGATAGATTGGTGACCATGGATCTTCATTCAACCCAAATTCAAGGCTTTTCATCGAAACCTGTGGATAATATTTACGGTAGCCTTGTCTTAATGCCTGAATTGGAAAAACATTTCGAGCGTTTATCATCTGATGACAATTTTACAGTTTTAATCCCAGATATGGGATCAAGTAAGTTAGGACAATCTTATGCCAAAAGATTAGGTATGAGTTTTGCTCTCGTTGATAAAAGAAGAAACGCACATAATCAATCTGAAGTTGTATCTGTCGTTGGAGAATTAAAAAATCAACATTTATTAATCGTTGATGATATGATTGATACTGCCGGCACTATTTCTAATGCTGTTAAAGTAGCTAAAGAAAAAGGAGCCCTATCAGTAACTGTGGCTGCAACACACGGTATATTATCTTCCAATGCAATTGAAAAATTATCAGATGATATCGTTGGTTCTATATTTATTACAGACACAATAGATATGTCACACATTAATAACTGTGAAAAACTTAAAATTATTTCATCTGCAAAAATTTTTGCAGAAACAATTAACAGGATTCATAGCGGTGAATCAGTCAGTCAACTATTTAGGAAAGTAACATGAGTAAATTTGAAAAATTAAATGTAGATATTAGAAAAGAACATGGCACATCAGCAGCTAGAAGAACTAGATTGCAAAATAAGGTGCCCGCAGTTGTTTATCATTCAGGAATAGAGGCTACACCTCTTTCTGTAGATAAAATAAGTTTAAATAAAGCACTTAGAACAGGTCAAATGATTTTTGAGATTAATGTTGAGGATAAAAATCAATTTGTTTTGGTAAAGGAAATCCAGTATCACCCGGTAACAGATGAGATCATTCACATAGATTTTCAAAAAGTAAAAGAAGATGAGAAGATTTCTCTGGAAGTATCTGTTAGAAGTTCTGGGGTGTCCCAGGGAGTAAAGCTTGGAGGACTGTTGGTTCAAATGCTAAACTCAGTAACCATTAAATGTAAACCAGCAGAGATTCCCGAGTTCCTTGAAATTGATGTAACAGATATGGAAATGAACACAAATCTTTTTGTTAAAGATATTATTCTTCCAAAAGATGTTGAAATGTTAACAGCTGAGGATATTGCAGTAGTTTCAGTTCAAGAGCCTAAACAAGAAAAAGAAGAAGTTGCTGAAGACACAGAAAGCAGTGAAACAGATGAATCGCCTGACACGGATGAAAAGCCTGCAGAAGATGAATCCAAAGAAGAGAGCTCTGAAGAAGCAAAAGATGACGCCGGAGATGAGGGATAATGATAATTTTTGTCGGACTTGGTAATCATGAAACTAAGTACCACAATACCAAACATAATATTGGTTATTGGGTGTTAGATAGTTTTGCAAAAAAATATGGTCTAGAATTTAAGCCCGGGAAAGGAAATTATTTTGTTGCAAAAAAAGAATCTAGTTTTATACTTATCAAACCAATAACTGGTATGAATAATAGCGGGGCTATTATTAATGAAGTCTTGAACTTTTATAAGGCAAAGAAAGAAGATCTGATAATTATTTTTGATGATGTAGATCTTCCGCTTGGAGAAATAAGATTTCGTGCTGATGGCGGAGATGGGTGTCACAATGGAATGAAATCCGTCTTACAATATCTATCAAGCAATAAAGTTAAAAGGTTAAAAGTTGGAATAGCAGCTTCTGATTACAAAAGACCTTCTGAAAAATATGTTTTAAAACCATTTAATAAGCGTTTTAGCGCATTAGTTGATGAGGTCTTAATTTTTGCCAATGAAGCAATGCAGTCACTTTTAGATAATGGTGAAGAATTCACAATGAATAATTATAATAATCAAACTGTAGGAGTAGCATAGTGGAAAATCTATTCTATTTAATACCACTGTCAGGTTTATTGGCAGTTGTGTTTGGGTTAATGAGAGGTAAATGGATATCTGATCAGAATCCAGGAAATGAAAAAATGCAAGAAATTGGCTTAGCAATTCGCGAAGGAGCTACCGCTTTTCTTGTAAGAGAGTATAAAGTTTTAACAATATTTGTTTTAACAGTTGCAGCACTTTTGTACTGGGTAAACATATCGTCAAACACTACAGAAGTAGCACTGTCTTTTGTAGTAGGTGCAATCTGTAGCGGTTTAGCTGGTGCTCTAGGTATGAGAGTTGCAACATTAGCAAATCACAGAACAACTGAAGCTGCAAGAAATAGTTTAAGTAAGGCGCTTTCGGTTGCTTTTAGTGGTGGCGTTGTTATGGGCATGAATGTTGTAGGTTTAGGAATATTGGGATTATCCCTACTTTTCTATTTGTACGGAGGCTTAAATGTTAATGCAGACTTTTCATTGGTTATGACTAAAGTTTCTGGTTTTGCAATGGGTGCTTCATCAATTGCTTTATTTGCACGCGTAGGTGGTGGAATCTATACTAAAGCTGCTGATGTTGGTGCAGATTTAGTTGGAAAAGTAGAAGCAGGTATTCCGGAAGATGACCCAAGGAATCCGGCAACGATTGCTGACAACGTAGGTGATAATGTTGGAGATGTTGCAGGAATGGGCGCAGATCTTTTTGAATCTTATGTAGGTTCAATGATTGGAGCTATGGTTTTAGCAGCAACAGCTGGAGAAAAAAGTCTAGTATTTCTACCATTATTTTTAGCAGCATCTGGAATTATAGTTTCTATTTTTGGTACATTTTTTGTAAAAACAAAAGAGGGAGGAAATCCTCAAACAGCACTAAATATTGGAGTATTTGGCTCAGGAGCTGTAATGACCATAGTTAGTTACTTTTTAATTGATAGACTGATCGAAAATCCTGTCGCTTTAGCTGATGGATACCAAAATGTTCAAGCGCTTGATTTATTTCTTGCTACTGTAGTAGGTTTAGTTTCAGGAATTTTAATCGGAGTATTAACAGAATATTATACTTCTGATCATCAAAAACCGTCACAAAATGTCGCAGCTTCAAGTGAAACTGGGTCAGCAACAAATATTATTTCCGGCTTGGCTAATGGAATGTATTCAACTGCCTTGCCAGTGTTAGTAATTGCACTTTCCATTCTTGGAGCATATCACTTTGCACATCTATATGGTATTGCTTTAGCTGCACTTGGTATGCTATCAACCATTGGAATTCAATTAGCAGTCGATGCTTATGGTCCAATTGCAGACAATGCTGGAGGTATCGCTGAAATGGCAGAACTTCCAAAAGAAGTTCGCGAAAGAACTGATAAACTTGATGCTGTGGGTAATACTACCGCAGCTATTGGTAAAGGCTTTGCGATTGGTTCTGCTGCTTTAACATCTTTAGCACTATTTGCAGCATTTAGAGAAACAGTTGGTGGCTTAACCTTAGATATTAATAATCCTCAAGTTATGGCAGGTCTATTAATTGGATCATCATTACCATTTGTATTTTCAGCTCTTGCAATGCAAGCGGTTGGAGATGCTGCTTTTGAAATGATTGAAGAGGTTAGAAGACAATTCAGAGAAATAGAAGGCTTGCTTGATGGAAAAGCAAAAGCAGATTATGCTAAATGTGTTGATATTG
>Ga0129342_1000146_pt1 | contig 26450 bp, 14 predicted proteins | sample CPBDNA_5_FD_94426 | JGI IMG/M metagenome (GOLD analysis project Ga0129342, IMG submission 94426) | Freshwater to marine salinity gradient microbial communities from Chesapeake Bay, USA - CPBay_Sum_15_0.2_DNA | ecosystem: Environmental > Aquatic > Marine > Coastal | place: USA: Chesapeake Bay...
ACGATAGTTGTAGAAAATTTTCAATCTCTACTAATTTTTCCATGATAAATTAAATGCTAGCGAAATTCTATCGGTATCTGATTTATTTATTTCTACTCTGTGAGCCACCCACGACGGAAAGATTACACACAATTCTTCCATAGCAGTATACTTCCATGCCGAATGCCCACATCTTGTGGATGGAAATGGAACATTGCTAGCCAGAGCATATTCTTCTAGACTAGATCTAGAAAAAACAATATCTCCACAATCATCTGGAGTTTGTATGTACAAAACTCCAGACAAAAAACTCCCACCATGAATGTGAGTTTTGTTAATAGATCCTTCTGGATTTATGTTAAACCAACAATTGTCAAAAATTAATTCTTTTTGTAGATCACCATACTCACGTTCAAACATGTAAGTATTTTTTTCTATGAACGTTTTGAATTTTTCTATCTGTGGAGACAAGCAACTTAAATCTAGGTCTAACGATTGCCACCCTCCGCTATTAGAAACATGTCTACCCTCGGATTTTTCTTTTAAAGAATATGCTTCGTTTACTAATTCTTCTTTATCTAATGGAACTTTAAATGACCATACAGGTGTCGGAAAAATGTGTTCACAATTTATCATTACCAAAATCCTCGGTAGTTAAATGAAATAGCAATTCTAGATTTATCTATCTGATACTTAGTTACCTTATGTCTTAACCACGAAGGGAATAAAATAAACTCATACTGATCTGCTACCACTGCTTCACTGATAGTTTCAATACCGAACATATTTTCGTAGGGAGATAATCTTCTAATATAATCCAAAGGATCACAGAACATTATATGACCATCGTTCTTTGGTTTTCTAAAATAGTAGACACCTGAAATGTGGTTGTCTCCATAAGAACCATCGCTATGAGAATGCTCTGCTGTAGTATCATTTTTTGTGTGAATATTTGCCCAAGAGTTTAGTAGAAATATATTGGCATTTTGTCGGTAACCAATATCATTCCAAAAATTTAAAACTTCTTTGTGTAGGGCGTCGAATAACCAATTAAGAGAAGGTTGCTCGTGTAGAGAAAGATTGAGTTCACCTGTAGATTTTCCACTTTCGCCAACCCAAGAATTTTCTGTACACTGATAGAAGAGTGACACTAAAGTATTATATGTTTTAGTCTCTTGCTCTTCTGATGGTTTGATAATACCTTTCCTAACTTTTATTGGGAATAAATCAATATCCATACTTCTTCAATAACTGTGCCATGTTTTTAATTTTTGTTTTGATGTCTGGTTCAAATTTATGTAAACCAGCATAAATCATCTCATCTTCTAAACGATACAATTCTTCCGTTGCTTGTTCAACAACATAATCAGGATGGAATAATAGACTTCTTGAAACTGGAATTATTTGTGCTAATGGTGTACCAGCTTCTACAGTTTCTGTTCCTTCCATTACATGCCACATCAACTGGCAATTAATTTCATTAGCAATCAGTGGATCTAAAATTCCATCAATCTGAGTAAATCTAGATTCTTTCCAGAATTGAACTTTAGTTATTAAAAATACAATATCAGGATCGCTACAAATGACTCTCCATGGCGAATTAATTTTTATCGTTTGAGATAAAACATTCATCTTGTCATGATCGACAATCCACTCAGTCTGATGCTCATTGTGTACATCAACCAACGGAGCATGTTTTAAACATGGTTTCTGAGTAACATTAATTGTTGAGCCATCTCCAATAGTGTTGATTTTAAAATCAGCTGGAGCAGTCAACACAAAACCTGTTGACATTGCTGTAGAAATAGCAGGACACTTTCCAATAGAACGAACACCATCCTTCATATGAAAGGGGCACTTACTTTTAAATTTTTCAAATTCTACTTTCTCTTCCTCGACCCACTTTCTTTTTAATTTTGATGATGGTATGATCGGATATAATGTATTTACAGCAGGGATCAATGAATAGAATTTAATCTTTGGTTGCTTTCTTCTAAACATAAATGTTGTCCTTCAAAAATTTATATGCTGTAGGCATTGTTTCCAAAAACTCTAATGCTTTACGTTTTTCTTTATAAGCAAGAGGCATTAACTCTTCCTCATATCTTTTTGAGAATTTACTGAAAGCATATTCTGCCAAAGTTTCTGATACTGGATAGTAATCCATACCAGCAGCAATATAAAGAGTTCCTGATAGATCTCCATATCTACCTACATGTCCAACATCATAGCATATTTCTTTGAACAATCTAGGACTTTGTACAGTTAAGTCAAGTAAGTCTTCTGGAGAAATGTATTCGAGATCATTTGTAATGTATCTCCAATATTCAGAATCTTCTCTTTTTGACATAACATAGTGGATGACAATAAATTGTTTCATTGCTTCTATGTCATAATCCGTTGTCATGTTGAAAGTATTTCTATCCATCTGACTGATAAATCCATCCCTTCTCTGGAGAGTATCCAACAATCGTAGAGCATTTTCATGAGTTGTGAATAACCCAGTTGCTTCTAATGGTTCTAGAAATCCGTAAGATAATCCAACACCAACACAGTTCTTAACCCATGCTTGTTTATGTTTGCCGTGTCTAATATTGATGGTTCTTAGATCTGTTTTTTCTGCTCTTTTCTTGCCATACAATTTTGTCAAATGTGATCTGAATTCTTCTTCTGCTTTTTCGTTAGTTGTGAAATCGCTTGAAAAAACATAACCAGTTCCAATCCTAGACCATGTTGGTGTTCTCCAAACCCATCCATTGTCCAGAGCAGTACAATCTGTTAGGTTAATCATTTCTGATTCTGGATCAGAATATTCAACTCTACCAGCAATAGCAGTATCGTTCAACAAAACATCTTTAAAAGAAACAAACTCAGAACCCATAGTTTGTTCTAGCAGGAGAGACTTGAATCCAGTACAATCAATGTATAGATCTGCTTTTATTCTCCACGTTTTAGATCCTTTTGGTATGAGAAAATCGATGTATCCTCTAGAGTCTAATTGAACACGATCAACAGTATCTCTAATTACTTTGACGCCATTTGGAATACAAATTTTTTCTTTTAGATATTGACCAAAAGCAGTAGCATCAAAATGATATGCCGTATCTTGATCAAATCTAAAATTTGGAATGTACTCACTTTGAAAACACATTTTGTTGGTGTTTGCTAAGTAGGTGATTGGGTTGTAAAATTCTGAGTATGAGATATCAAAATCTGGATACAATTTTTTAATAATCCACCAATCTTCTGGAGAGCAATTAAAAAATCGAGATACCCCAAACGGATACTGAAATGTATGTCCCTTTTCTTTGAAGTCATTAAAACGAACTGACGTTTTATACGTAGCATCACATTCTGTCATGAAGTCTTTATCTCTACCCGACAAACCAATCGTGTGGAGATACCTGTTTATGTGACCCATAGTAGATTCTCCCACTCCAATCGTGGGGACATCTCTTGGTTCAATAACTGTAATTTCTGTATTTTTTAAATTCTTTACTAATAAAGCAGCAGTCATCCATCCAGAAGATCCACCACCTACAATACAAATTGATTCAACTTTCATAATATTCGTGAGCGAACGGGAAGCTCTCTTGGTATTTATCGTTATTCCAGGATGGCAATTTTTCAAATTGTTTTGGATCTAATTCTCCTAATCTGATATGTTCTTGTACTGTCCATTTAGTAAATGGATTGAATAAATTAGCAGCAGCAACATAAGAAAGTCCAGCAACATTAGCATGGGTCCATTGTGGGAAATCGTAGGTTGTCATCATTTTTTGAACAACCGTAAATCTTTCTATTAGATCTGGATTGTGAGAACAAAACCCAGAGTGCCAATCAATTCCGTCAGTTACATATTTCCAGTATGGAGTATCAGATCTAGTTTGTAATCCAAAATGATATGCTACAAACCAAGCAAAATCAAACCAAGCATTTCTTGCTTTTACATTAAATGTATTTCTATCTATAGAGTTTACTTTTTCTCTTCTTGATAAAATATCACACAGATATAAAATAAAGTCGTGTGTAAAAGCAACCCCATTCGATTCTAGTGGTTCGATAAATCCAGATGATAGACCGATACCCACTACATTTTTATTCCAGACTTTTTGAGTAATTCCTGTTTTAAATTTTATTTGTTTATATTCAACTCCTTCTGGATTCCCCAAGTGATCTTTAAATTCTTTTAAAGCATCTTCATCGCTAATAAATCTATCACAGTAGACGTAACCAGTTCCTGCTCTATGTCTTAGTGGAATATTCCAAATCCATCCAGATGATTTTGCTGTACATGTTGTATATACGGTTAGTTCTTTCTTTTTGTCTTTATACGGGACACAAGTATGCCATGCCTTATTATTAATAAGCACATCTGACATAGAATCGAATGGAGTTTTTAATTTATCTTGTAATAAAAAAGATCTAAACCCAGTACAGTCAATAAAAAGATCGGCGTGGTACTTGTTTCCGTTGTCATCGATTAAACATTCAATTCCCCCATTTTCTAAATATTCCACATCTTTAATTGTGGCTTGTTTATAAATCAATCCTCTGGGAATACAATACTTATCTTTCAACCATTGGGAAAATTTTAATGCATCAAAATGAAATGCTGTCTGGTAATGAAAATTGAAACCAGGCATGTCATGTAATGGTATTCTATTTTCTTCAAGACATTTATAATTTGGGGTAATCCATTTAGCAAAATCTCCCGCTTTAACTTCTGGATTAAGAGCAGCATGAATAAACCACTCAGCAATATCATATTTTGTTCCTGGCGGCATCTGACTGGAAGTAAATGGATAATGCCAATCACCTAGATTGTCGTTGAAGTTTACAAATTTAATACTTTGTTTGTAAGTTGCATCACATTCTTCCATGAAATCAGAATCTTTAATTCCGAGATCATCCAACCAATATCTAATTTTTTGAAGTGTAGATTCTCCTACGCCAATTCTGGGGATATCACCAGATTCAATTAACGTAATTGTTTTATTTGGGAAATTTTTTGTCAATGAAGCAGCAGTCATCCACCCAGCAGTTCCACCGCCGAGTATACATATTGTATTCACTTTCATATTAATTATCTAGCGTCTTTATCTCTGCTGAAATTTGGTGACTCGTTATATTCGGCAGGGAGATAGTCCCATGCTGGATCATTTCTAGCATGAAGTCTTACTTGAATCTTACCTTCTTTGTAAGAGTCATCAGCATCTACTTCTCTTTGGGGTGGAATATTAGTTTTCACATTATCAATATGACTTATCCAAGCACCAGCAGATAAGTTACCATCTTTTAAATCGTGGTACAGCATATCTAACTGATCTTCGATGTTACCATAAGCTGCTTTTCTCTTCATGTTTTGATCGATTTCCAGACGAGCTTCTGGTCTAATCCAGTTCCCTTCTGTGAAATGCCATCCAGAGGTTACATCGTCATGTGGGCAGAGTACCCATCTGAAGGCAGCATCTGGTCCATCATAAACTTCAAATTCTTTACCGACATCAACTACATCGTTGATAACACCACGGTAATCTAATAAAATTCTTTTCATTGTAATCCCTGAAAAATAATTCCTACAGTTATTTAGGCATATTCGTAAACAATAACAATACCGCCACCACCTTTACCACCTTGGTAACTAGATCTCCATCCAGCACCACCGCCAGCACCAGGAGCAACTTGTCCACTCACGTTAAACGTATAGTTTCCGCCCTGGGGGTGACCAGAGGCACCTTGCCCACCAAAGTGAGAAGTGCCACCAATTCCAGTATATCCGTAGTGACCAGTGCCGCCACCTCCGTAGATATTAAAATCCCCGCCAGATCCAACACCAGGAAGACCTCCACAATGTTGGTAACTACTATTAGCACCGTTACCACCAGTAGCAGAAAGGTATGTTCCAAATGAAGTTGTTTGTCCAGGATTACCATTACCAGAATAATATGATGGATTTTGGGATCCCTGTCCCACAGTTACTTGAACTGACGAAATTGAACTAACATCAATCAATCTTTCCGAGTATCCACCAGCGCCACCAGATTCTCCGTGACCTGAACCACCACCACCGCCACCTACGAGTCTAACTAGTACTTTACCAATGCCAGCTGGTTTTGTCCAAGTTCCACTAGTAGTGAAAGTTTGGATACTTTTTGGTCCAGGTAAGTTAAATTGTGGCGTAGCACTTCCATCACTGTATAAGTACTGACCATTGCCAGATGCTGGTGATGGTGGAAGAGACTCTTCACTTAATGTTAAACCATCTAGATTAATACTATAACCTGATGGGATATTAATAGCGCCGCCACTAGCAGACTCTAAATTATTAACTCTTACGGTAGACATTTATTTAAACTCCCAAATTACTACTACACCGTCTTTACCAACACATCCGATGTATTGAGTGTGATAACCAGCAGATCCTCCAGCTCCTGGAGCAGCATGTGTTTGGTGGTTTGCTGAATACTGACCCCCTTGTGGATGACCAGAAGCTCCAGAACCACCAAAATAAGATGGACCACCAGTTACGCCAGAATAATATTCGTGACCAGATCCACCACTTCCGTAAATATTTACATCTCCACCAGATCCAACACCAGGAAGACCTCCACAATGTTGATGACTTTGGTTTCCTCCGCCACCTCCAGTAGCAGTTAGATACGAACCAAATGAAGTTGTTGCCCCGCCACCAGCAGGACCAGAATATGTAGTTGGTGATTGAGATCCTTGTCCGATAGTGACGTTTACTGAAGAAATGCTAGTAACGTCAATTAGTTTTTCGGCATAACCACCAGAAGCACCAGTTTCTCCAACTCCCGAACCAGCGCCACCACCACCAACAATTCTTACGTAAATCTTTGAAACTCCAGCTGGTCTAGTCCATGTCTGGGAAGAATTAAATACGACAATAGCACTTGGACCTACAGATGTCCAGTTAATATTTGTACCATCACTAACCAAAATTTTGCCACCTTGTCCAGAGGGACTTGGCATAATATTTTTTGATGTTAACTGGGTTGTACCAAGAACTAGAGAATGACCACTTGGGATATTAATAGATGACCCTGATGAGGGTCTCATTTCATTTACTCTTAAAATAGACATCAGCCGAACTCCATGATTACTACGATACCTTCTTTACCAACTCCTCCTGGATAAGAACTAGCCCACCCATTTGATCCACCAGTTCCTGGAGCAGCATGTGTTTGGTGGTTTGCTGTGTAACTACCACCTTGGGGGTGACCACTAGCCATGGCACCACCAAAATGTGTTGCTCCGCCCTTTCCATTGTGACCGTGACCAGTGCCACCGCCCCCATATAAATTGACTTGTCCACCAGATCCAATGCCTGGGGTTCCACCACAATGTTGGTGGTTGCTATTGGCACCGTTACCACCAGTAGCAGTCATATATGTTCCGAAAGAACTTGTTTGTCCTTGTCCAGCAGCACCAGAATAATAAGTAGCACTTCCGCCATTACCAACAGTGATTTGTACGCTTGCTACACCAACCATACTAACAAAACCTTCAACAAATCCTCCAGATCCTCCAGTTTCTGAGTATCCAGATCCTCCACCTCCAGCGCCAACTACACGTACATAAACTAGTTTAGTGCCAGATGATGGAAAATATGTTCCTCCAGTTGTGTAAGTAATGATACCTTTAGCACCATAAGAGTTATAGACATAACTACTTCCATCACTAGCAACACCTTTACCAGCATTTCCAGTAGGATCTGGCATCAAACTGGAAGAATCTAATGTAGTTCCTCCTAATTGTAATGAGTGACCCTGTGGGATGGTAACGGTATTGCCAGTAGATGCCTGGATATTGTTTACAAAAATAGTACTCATTTTTCCGTTATACTACAGACCAAGAACTGCCACTAGTAATAGTAACAACCTTACCACTATTTATAGTCAACGGACCCGCACTTACGGCGTTTGTGTTTCCAGGAATTGTAATATCCTCATCGATTGCGTTTCTGTTTGTCTTGAAGATTCCATAGGTATCAATGTACTGTCTATCTCCATTAGCATAGTAGACAGAAGTATTTGATCCGCTCGTAAATGTTGATCCATTTACTCCCAGTGAACCAGAAACTTGTAGAGCATAATCTGGATTGCCAGTAAATCCAGCAGCATTAACGTCTGGATTAATCCAAACTTTAGATGCTCTATAGATATCAAGTTCGTTATCGGATTCCGTCCAACGTGAAGTTACAAACTCAGCATTGTTCTGGAATACAAAACCGTTGATGTTAATATCACCTTGAATATTTAACTGATATTCTCTTTGTACGTTTGGAGTTACAGTTGTATCAGTGCCACCAAAATCAATTGTATTAATAGCAACTCTATTATCAGTACCACGAAGAGCGATACCAGGAGTACTCTTCCAAGTAACAGCACCTTGAGATCCATCGTTGGCAGTAATTTCAAAAACGTCATTACCAAGTAACTGGTTACCAATTCTGAAGTTGCTTAAGTATTCTCCACTGCCAGGTGCTGTTTCGGCACCAGTAGCACCAGCAAAGATCATAGGAGCACCCGAGTTTCCATCGTAGCGTCCTAGTTGAATGCTGGTCTGAACTCTAGCATCGCCAGCAACATCCAACTCGAAAGCGTCATTAGCAACCATGTTAATGCCAACATTACCGTTTCCAGTGATTGTTAGGGCATTAGCGAAGTTAGCGGTGTTGAAATGATAGGCAGCAGTGGTGGTGATACCAGTATAGATCTGCTTGAAGTAAACATCACCTACGCTATTATCGTACTGAAGTTCGAATCCTTCAGCCGTATCGTCACCATTTTGACCAAGCAATTGAATACGAGCATCACGAGTGTCTGTGGTGGCATACATTCTGAGGATAGCGTCTTTATCTGCTTTCTCTACAAGAAGTAGTTTAGCAGCTGCCTCGGTAGCATTAGTACCAATAGCAACAACATTATTCGCTGAATCGGCAAAAAGTGTTGCTGTGTTATTAACAGTATCTTCATCAACACGAAGATCATCTGCCACAGTAACAGAAGCAAGGAAGTCTGCTCTACCAGAAACTTCAAGTGCCTTTTCGGCAGCAGTAAGACCACTGATGGTCAATAGACCGCTCATGGTATCTCCACTCAGCAATACGTTGAGTGAAGCAGCACCAAACAGTTTACCATTGTTTGCCGAATCTACCGTAATTGAATGGCATTCAAAATCCCCACTTTCGTCAAGCATGACACCAGACTTTAAGGTAATATTTCCTTGGGAATCTAGTGTTGGTAGTGTTCCGTCAGAATGGAATCCTATGTTAGAAGCATTCCATACAGTGGAACTATTGACAGTAAACGAATTGCCATCAAGAACTTTAACATCAAGAAGACCACTGTAGTTTGTGCTGTTGCCACCTGTAGCAACAATAGCGGCGTTAGCAATTGAGGCACTAGCAGCAGAAGATCTAAAGTAGATCGATGGTGATGTACCAACAGTGTCTCTACCGAGACTTAGAATACCTACTCCATCATCTCCATACAAAGCAGCAACTTGATAAGTTCCATCTGGGAAACCGTCAACATCGGAATCCCTATCGGATAGAGTCCAGTCGTTAAATGCTACGGCAGTAGCGAAGTTGGATCCAATCTTAATGCCTTCCGTAAACATTGCTTCACCAGCACCAACTGTTTGTGTGCCGTAAACGATTACGTAGTTATTTGATGGTTCTTGAGAATCATTATTAATTTCAATGAAATTGATATTTAATTTACCAGTTTCTGTTTCATTGGCACGGTAGACATTCAGACTGCCGCCCTGTACCCAAGGCGATACGCTAAATGCTCCAATGTTGCTTGTAGTTACATCATTTTGAATGTAGACTGCCCATCTAATATTTGGTGTAGAAACAGATCCAGTATCAAGAATTCTGATTGATTTTCTGAAATCTTTAGCAAACTGGAATGTAGGTAGGTGTCTATCATGTAGTCTTCCAGACTGAATGTTGAGAGCATTTTGATAGAACTCTCCTTGCTTGGAATCTAGGTAGTCAGAATCCATTCCAGTATCTGGACCATCGTTTCCTCCAGTCCAAACTTCATACCAGTTAGACCAATCAGTCTCTTCTGTATCAACGGATGATCCAGAACCACGTAGGAAGAGTTTGTTGTTGTCGGTGAATGCTAGTTGTCTAACACCACCATATGTGCTGTCATTACCAGTACCACCTTGTCTAAAGGTTAAGACACCGTGATAGTTGCCTGCTGCTCTGGTGCTAGTTAAACCGTCAGATCCATTGGATCTAGTGAAGGCAGTAACACCAGTTTTATAGAGATAAGCAGGTGGGTTGCCATTGACGTTTCCTAAGTCTGTGTTGAGGAGACTCGTGCTTCCAGAAGATAGTTCAACAGAAATATTGTATGAACCAGAAAGTCTATCTCTTGGAACAGTTCCTTGCTCCAAATTGCTGGCATCTCTAAAGAAGGCACTGTCTCTACCGTCTAGCGTGTCGGCGTCAAGACCAGAGTCTTTACCTTGGTTGATGCCAATAGCACCATTAGGACCGAAAGTAAAGTCGGCTTGTAAGAATCTAGCAACACCAAGAGTTGAGTACTCGGTAGATCCAAATGATGTAGTACCTTCAACTCTGTTAATATCAATAGTGACGTTAGCATATTGTTTGTTGATTGTACTTCTCTTTGCTAGGAGAATTGCTCCCGATCCATTTCCGATCTCACTTGGGTAATCAGTAATCGTAAAGTCTTGTGAATAACCAGTACCACCATTAACAATGGTTAAATCTGTAATAACACCAGACGTTGCTCCAACATCAGCAACTGTCATATTGACAGAAAGACCCTGACCACTACCACCAGTGATACCAACGTTAAAGTAAGTACCATTATCAAATCCAGATCCACCGTTTTTCAGAATAATCTGTTCAATGAAATTACCTTGGGTGTATGTGGAGTCAAAGAAGATTGGGGAATCTCCACGGTAGAACTCAATAACAGTTCCAGTAGGAATTGTAGCGGTGGTTAATTTGTCAATAACAACAGTTGTGATATTTCCGTCTGTTTCTACAGCACTAATCTTAGTCTCTGCCTGAATACCAGTAGTAATTGATGTAATTTCGTGTCCAGGTTTTAGTGATGGTTCTAGGAGGAAAGCAATAACGTTGGAATCAACACCAACATCGGAAGCAACTACAGCGAAGTATCTTTGCTCTGGTTCCTTCAGTGACTGAACGGCGAGAGCGTAAGATTGGTCTCCTCTCAAGAAAGTAAAGGAGTTGGCGGCAGAAGCGTTTGTTCCTAGTCTTTCTGTTGAAATTGTACCAGACGTGATGTTGTCGGCAGAGATATTGGTTGTTGAGAGAGATACCCAGTTGCTACTACTCGAAGCAGATGTGTTAATAACACGAGTAAGATTTACAGTTTCTGATGGAATATCACTAGACTGAATTGAATCTGTATCTTCAATCTTAACGTTATTGACAATTTGACCATAAAGTCTGCTTTCAATTAAAGCAGAAGCATCAGCTTGTCTTGCTTCAGCACCACCACCAGAAGGAGCGGAAATCTGAACTACAGGTGCTTCCGTATAACCTTTACCACCAATGTATTGGTTGAAGAGAACGATGTCAATTTTAACAACTTCTCCGTTGGCTACTGTAGCCTCGGCAGCAGCAGAAACAGCACCTTGCTGTGGATTGCCTCCAGTAATTGTAATAACTGGTGGAGAAGTGTAACCAAAACCACCATCATTGAGAGTGATTTGATATACAACACCAGTTCTGTATTCTGTTGATTGAATCTTACCACCCGTTCCACTACCAGTGAAAACATCGCCAATAGTAAATTGGAGTGTTGGATCTGGTGGGAAAGCAACAAACAAGCTATAGTTGTCGTTGTTTAGAATGAATGTTTCTGAAGGGGCAGGTGGAATATTCTCTTGGATAACAATGTCACCAGCAAGAGCACCTTCAATAGAAAGTCTTTCAGATTCTGTTACAACAGTGAAGACGTTGAAAGGACGTAGAGGTGGAATCTGGTCAATGTTAATCTTACCAGAATCGGTTAGTTCGACCAGTGCTCTAGGAACAGCGTTCGTTGAATATGGTTTGTTGATGTATGGACCAAGGTTATTGGTAATAAAGTCTCTAACTGCTTTCTGAGTTGGTAGTTTAGTGTTGCTAGCATTAGCACCACCAAGAGTATTAGAAGCATCGAAACCTGTAACAACAACGTCACCACCCTTCAGTTTGAGGAACTCAACTTCCGAGATCGAAACTGTACCCGTGAAGGTGATGTTACCAGTTCTGTTTTCGATTCTAGCGAATGTACCGACCTTAAAGTCACCAAGTTCGTCAGTACCAGAAACGTATACACGACCATAGTTTTCTTGTACTTGTTCTTGTGATTCGGTCTTAGTTCCACCGTTCTCTGGTAGAGCAAGGTAGTTAGTACCAGAACCAGCAAATTCCCAAGTGTGTGAGGACGAGTTGACGATAGATGGTCTATGTAAAGCAACTAGAGGTGATGGATCTAACTGAGCAATATATTCTGGGTTTCTTGTTTGTCCAGTTGCTATTTCACGGAATAGTGAAACGCCGCCACCAGTTCCATCTTCAAGAGTAACTCTAGCATCATATGGAGGACCATCACCAAGAATTTCTACAGCGTCTACGTAGTACTCCAGACCTTCTGTAATGTGCTCATAACCTTCAATCTTGATAATGTAGTGCTCCAGAGGAGCTCTTCCCAAATTAGCAATTACAAACTGAGATCTACCACCAAGAGTCTGTGATGATGAAGAAATGCTTGCTGGAGTAAAGACACCATTTAATACATATCCAGAGTCAAAGATATATGGGTCTCTTCTATATCCAGTTGCTTTCAGAGCAGCAAGACCGAAGTTAGTAGCAGAGTTGGTAACAGAGGCATAACCACCAGACTCAGCAAGGATACCGTTAGCACAGAAAATACAGAATACAGAAACCAACTGAACGTAACCGTCGTTAACTAGTTTGTATCCATCACCGCCAAAGGAAACGATAGTGAATGCCGAAGCAACCATCGACTTACCCTGGTTGGGGAATTGAGCAGTTGGGGGTTCGCCAGGAATTGGGTTAGCACGTAGACCTGGGAAAGGACAGTTTGGTTGCTTAACTTTGTCGCCGTCAATCTCAGCACCACTACCACCCAAGAAGGAGATAACAGAAGCGTTCTGAGTATAAGGAGAAGCTTCGATAATTGGGTTGTCATCCCATACGGCACGAATAGTTAAGACGGTTCCATCTTGATCGTAAATTGTGTTGTCTGGATATGTGATAATAGATCCAGTAGCATATGTCTCTCCATATGTTTTTGTCACTGATCCTACAGGAATAGTCTCATCTAGAGTTCCTGTAACTAAATTGAACGAAGTATATAGAGATTGCTCGACATCGGCACAAATAGCATTACCATTTGTTGGGTATACTGAAACGCTGTTTGCTGTAGATCTTACATACAGGTGAGTTGATTGTGGAAGATGCTTGACAGCATTTGTCGTGGCACTAACAAATGTGTGTGGTGATTGTGGCAAGTACTTGATAGCATTTAAAGAAGCACTTACAAAAGTGTGTACCGAAGTATCAGATGAAGTGCCAACATTAATTGTAAATGTACCATCTTGTCTCTTGACAGATCCAGCGGCAGCACTAACAAAAGTGTGAGTTCCAGTATATGTGGAAGGACCTACATTAAACGAGAAGGCATTGGCACTTACATTAAAGATCTCTAACCATCTTCCACTAGACCAATCATAACCAGCTTTTGGATATGATTTCTGTGAAGTGTTGCCATCTAAATCACACGTGAATACAAAAGCACCATCGTCAACTTTAATGTAATCGCCATTGCTGAATCCGTGACCACCAATTGTAACTACAACATCGCCAGATGCTGGATTGTATGTTACGTTTGTTGGAGTGTGTGAAGTAGAACCTACGCTAGTGATAGCAATAGACTTGCCAGCAAATGGATCTTCTCCAGGGCGAGGATATGTATGCTGGGTAGCGTTGCCATCAAGAGCACAAGTGAAGGTGAATGAGTTGTCTTCTAGAACAACACTTCTGCCAACTCCAAGACCATGCTGACCAACAGTGACAGTTAGATCGCCAGTTGATGGGTTATAGTTAGCAGCAGATGGAGTGAAGTACTTGTTAGCACCAGCAGCACCAACATTTAATGTGATGGTTGTATCAGTTACATTCTTGATGGGGATTGATCTTGAAGCAAATGGATCAATTCCAGCACGTGGATAGAATTTAGTTGAATCATTTCCATCCATTGTACATGTAAATCCAATAGAATTGGGTTCTAGTACAATGCCTTCACCAACAGAAAGTGTATGTGGGTTTTGATCATCAGTGATTGTAAGAACAAGATCTCCAGTTAAAGGATCGTAAGTAGCATCAGTTGGAGTGAATGTTTGGTCAGCACCAGAAGCACCAACATTAACAGTAATTGTATTAGCATCTACTGATGTTACTGGTAGCAGTTGGGTAGCAGCAGGTTGATCTGTCTGGGGATAGCTATGCTCTGTGGCATATCCATCCATAGAGCATGTGAAGGTAAAACTTTCTAGATCCAGTCTAAGAGAGTCTGATGTTGTTACACTGTGACCAGCAACCGTGATAACAAAATCTCCCGTTAGAGGATCATAAGTTGCTGTTGAAGCGGTGAGCTGCTGTGAAGGTGTTCCAAAGGGATCAACTAAAATACTGTTATCTACAAACTGTGGAATAGGAGTATGGCGAGTGTTGTATAGAGATCCAGTACCATAATTTGTCTTCCAGTTTCTCATAGCAAGAATTGAAAGATCTCTTACGTTATTGAACGTATAGATGGTTGGTCCTCTTTCTGATTCTGGAATACCAGTTAGAGAATTGCCAGTAAAGTAAAATTCTCCAGCAGTAAGAGCTCCAGCATTACCACCAAGAACCAAGTCTCTAAGAACGCCATTCAAGACATAACCAATGTCTCTACGGCATTTTCTTTCATCGATATCATTTAATCCTAGATTTGGATAATTTGTTTTGGTGATGTTGTATGCTTCGTCAGCAATATAATCTTTATTTCTTGAGATTAGATAGGCAGCATCTAGATATGTTCCAGAGGCATTATTTGTGACAACATCTACAAATAGGTATGCCAGCGTATTAATTGCTGACCTTACATCGTCACATGCTGGTGTCTCATCATCATCAATAATAGTTGGGTCAATATACTTGTTTAGGGAAGAATACTGTGCTGTGTATTCAGTTTGTCCTGGAGCTCCAGTTCCAGTTCTCCACTTACACATAGCATAGTTCATCAATTCTCTAGCATACTCAAATGCTCTAACAGTTTGAGTAATCTCGTAATCGACATAATCGATTTGACCAGCGCTTAGGTACTTTCTAGCAGCGCCGATAGTGTTATAGTTACTGCCATATTCTAAGTCTCTAATAATAGCATTGATAAAGTGACCAACGTCTCTCTTACACTTGGTATCACTTACTGGGATATTAAAACTTGGATATGTTTTTTGAGTTAATACATTATTAATTAAGCAAGAAACTACAATTCCGTCTAGTTGGACAATACTATCATTTGCCAATCCAGGAATGGATGTATCTGTTGTGATAGTTGCTTCACCATTAATTAGATGATCGTAAATAAAATTAGTAATAGCGTAATCAACACCATTGAAAGTTACTGTGCCACCACTTACATATGTGTGGGAGAACCCACTTGTGCCTAGATAAATCTTGAATTCACTACCACCAACAGATAGAGCTCCAGTTGTCGCTCTTACAAATTGGTGTGGTGATTGTGGGAGATGCTTAACACAATTTGTTTGTGAACTTACAAATGTGTGTGTTGATTGTGGTTCAAACTTGATGGCATTTGGTGAGGCAGATATGAACGTGTGAACAGAACCAGCAGCAGTGCCACCATCTCCTACATTAATAGTAAATGTGCCATCTTGTCTTAATAAACCATTAGCGGTAGCACTTACGAATGTGTGTGCCCCAGTATACTCAGATGGTTGAATTTCAATTCTGAAGCTATTTGGTAAAACATCACTAATTTGGAACCATCTCTTGCTAGCATAATCATAGTTTGGTTTTGGATATGATTTGGTTACTGTGTTTCCATCCAGAACACATGTGAAATCTAGAGATTCGTCTTCGATTAAAACATAATCGCCTTGAGTGAATCCATGATTTGGAACAGTCAGATAAACAACACCTGTAGCTGGATCGTAGTTAGCATCGGTTACCGTATGCTGTGTGGATCCTACACTAGTGATTGTGATTGATTTATTATCAGCATATGGATCTTGACCAGATCTTGGATATGTGTGTGTAGTAGTAAATCCATCTTGATCACATGAGAACGTAAATGAATTGTTTTCTAGAACAACAGTTTTTCCTACAGCAAGACCATGCTGACCAACTGTTACGGTTAGATCTCCAGTAGAAGCATCATATGTAGCAGCAGAAGGAGTGAAGTACTTGTTTGATGGAGAAGCACCAACATTCAATGTGATGCTAGTCTGGTCTACCGATACAATAGGAATTGATCTAGAAGCATACTTATCATGACCCAAACGTGGATAATAATGTACGTCTTGATTGTTATCCATCGTACATGTGAATCCTAATGATTCTTGGTCGATAACAATACCCTCTCCTTCGGATAAAGTATGTTCGCCAATAGTCAACACTAAGTTTCCAGTTGATGGATCGTATGTGGCAGCTGAAGGAGTGAAGTATTGATCTTGTCCAGAAGCTCCAACATTAAGTGTGAACGTATTTGCTGTTGTCGCTAAAATTGGTAAAGACTTTCCATTAGCATAATGATGTGCTTGTGGGGATGAATGCTCTGTAGCATATCCATCCATGGCACATGTGAATACTAAAGAATCTTCAGCAATTTTGACACCATCTCCAACAGACAGACCATGACCAGTGACAGTAAATACTGCTTCACCAGTAGAAGGATCGTAAGTTACGTTTGTTGGTGTGAATGTTGAATCTGGAGTACCACTAATATCGTATGTGGCAAAATATTCTTTCTTGAACTGATCATTTACCTTACCAACTACCTCGTCGGCAATGAAGTTGATGTTATTTCTAATCTGTAGGCAAGCATCTTGATATCTTCTTGATACTGGTGGAGAAACATCAAATCTTTGAGGAGAGTTTAGTAGAGTAAATGTAATATTTCTAGAAGCTCCCTGTACCCTGGCATTGACACCAGGATCATAATCTGATTGTGTAAATTATGGTACACCACCAATTAAAGGTACTTTCTTAGGAATTACAAATCTTCTTGAACGACCATCAGCATCTTCTAAGACTTTGTAAATTCTTTGATAACCATTTAACCACGAAAGATCTTCACTTCCTCCTTCTAGTAATCCACTAATAAAAATTTCTTCACCTTCTTTGAAGTTGTGAATACCTTGTCTTCCTTCCAGTGCGTTGGTATAGATGATAATACCGCCATTGATCTCATCATTTCCAAAAATTCCAGCAGATGGTTCGCCAAAACCACCAGTTGTGTTTTGTCCAGCTTGGGAGAAATCAATCTTTGTGATAGTTTGCTTCTCGTCAGCATTTGTTACATCAGCAATCTCTTCAAATACTACCTCACCTTCAGCACGAATTGACCTAATATCATCAGCGATTAGCGAGTATGCGCTTCTTTCCCAAGTAAATATCGCTGTACCATTTGTAGCTGTTTCAGCTCCCTCATCGTGAATGGGAGTAGAAGTACCAGAAGTACCAGCGGTAGTAACTCTATAAACATGATCGCCAGCGTTCCAAACAAGATCATCTACCTCATATGTAACGTTAGTGTCGTACAGTAAAGTGCCAGGACCACCATATTTAAATGTTTCACCAACGTTGAAAGTACCAAATTGTACCGTAAAGTCAAATGTACCTTCTAAGTGGTGGAATCCATTAGATAGATCTGTGATATCAAACTTGACATCATAGATAGTACCAACAGAAAGCGAGTTTACACCAAAAATAACTTGCCCGACTTGTAATCCAGTTAAACCTCCGTTTTCACTGAAGTTGGCACGGAATCTATCAGCACCAAATACCTGCTGACCAACTGGGAATTCTGGAACAAAATCACCACCCGAAGTTACATCAACAACAACTCTTTGTTTGTCATCAAACACCATGGCATAATCCCAGGTGAAGATAGAATCTCCATTAGAGTCGATAGCGTCACGGTATGTTACACCAATAACATAGTTCTTATCACCAAATTTGAAGATGTGCTTTCTTTCGTTTTTTGGTCTGATGATAACAAGACGAAGGTTGTCACCAACAACTGAAGCATCAGGTGGGATGGAAATTGGGTTATCTTCCTCATAGTTACCACCAGCAACTACGATAGTTTCTTTAACACCAGGAGTCTGCCATGCCAACTGACATGCTTTTTTAATTGTTCTAACTGGGTTAACTGGCGAACGACCATCGTTGTCGTTACTACCAATTTGTTCTGAAACATAGATACGACCACCAACGTCGTTTGTTGCTAGGTTTAGAACATACTCGGTGGTAGCAATAGCATCCGACCTATCACCGAGCAGAGGTGTGATGGAGCGAGGGAAAACACCAGATTCTCCACTTTCTCCGAAAGCAAAACCTTCACTTAGACTATCTCTAATACCAATATGTTTAAATTGAACTTCGCCGTTTAATTCGATACCATCAGAATGTGTTGGTGGTGTTGTTCCAGTTTTACCAACATTTAACGCCTGGTAAACATAGATGTTGTACCATCTGTAAGAATTTTTTGGAACAATAGTTTCTGGTGCCCATGGAGTTCCAGTTCCGTTGGCATAAGTTTTTAAGTTTGGAGCTCTAAATTGAGCATCTGGAGTAACGAAATTATCAATGTCAAGGTTTAGAATTCTTGCCGTATCAGAAATGATAGACGTAGAAGTTCTAATAGCACCGTTAATATCAAGTTCGTAATCAACGGTATCTAAGAATGCTTGACCACTAGCACCAGCACCATTACCACCTTGAATAGTAACGGAAGGTGGACCTTGATAACCATCTCCAGGATCTTCTACTAAAATAGAAATTACTTGACCAGTAGGACTGATAGTACAAGAAGCAAGAGCTTGAAGACCACCATTTAAAGTTGGAGCGGAAAGGATAATTTCTGGTGGTTGAGTATATCCAGTACCACCAGAAGTAACATCAATTCTCTCTACTCTTCTTCCAGTTCTGTTAATACCTACTCTACCGCCACCAGTAGTTGGATCCAACTGAGCTCGGAACACTTCTTTTTCGTTGGTCCCAAGACCAGATCTAAAAAGAATTGAATTAGTACCAATAATTGTAGGATCAACTGCCCTGATTTGTTCCTTATCAGAATTAAACTGAAAACTCATTTTTAATCCAGCCCCAGCCGTTAGTTTTATTCTCTATCTATTTAGCATCAACTCCATTCAATACTAGCAACTTGAACATAAACAAACCACTTAACGGATATATTAGAACCAGATTTGATGGTGGAATAACTAAATCTATTTAAAGCACCAGTAGTGAAAAGATTAACAGTCCAACTTTCGCCAACTGGTACGTTATCTCTAATTACAGTTTTCATGGTTGATAACTCCGTTGGAGTACCACCAGAGCTTGTCTTGACAGCGCTTTCTAATTTTTGTACTAAAACTCCACCAGCAGATTCAGAAACTCCTACTACATGTGCTGTAATAAAACTAATCGTATTGGATGGAATAAAAATAGTCGATGCCGAAGTGTCTAGAGTTAGTGTAGCAGTGTTCTGCCCTCTCAAAATAAAATGCTGAGCATGACTATCTGTATAATGACTATTCTTCACTTCCAAAGAATTTACATTTAAAACATTGGCATCTTCGTCAACAACCTCTAAATTGCCGATAGAAAATCCACCAAATGAATCTAAATTTTTAAGACTAGCTGGCATTTGTTACCTCTTATTTTTTAATGACGTTACTGATAACAACAACATCAACTAGATTATTTGTTGCTAGAGCACTGTTTAAAGTAAAGCTAACTCTAACTTCCCCTCCAACAGCAAAATCAAACGATGGGGTGACAAGATCTACTCCTGTCTTCATATAACTGATTTCGGTGTAGTAAATATCTACACCTTTATCTATAACAGTAAACTCCATAGTTTCTTTATCACCAGTTGTCTTGTTGTAGGCGATAGCATGTACTCTTGTTCCAATGTGAGTTGCTGGACTATAAAGTTGAGCAGAACCAGTATTAACAATACCTCTTTCCAGAGGAACTAGAATAGAGATTTGTCTAGTTTGTTGTAGTTCGAAGACTTTCAAATCTCCATCTAGAATTCTTAATAAGTCAACTGTTCCGCCAGATCCCAGTGCTCTGTTATACCAAATTTCGCCAACATCATTTAATCTCAGCATCGTTTCGTTTGCCAATCCAGTTGGATTAAATCCAAGCTCAAACATATCACGAGTGGTTGTTAACCTAGTCCTATCCGAACCAGATGTGTCTAGAGCAGCAACCAAATTGTTGAAAGTAACAATTGGGGTATTAACATTAATCCAGTCGGTAGATACTACAGTATCAACTGCTAGAAAATCTAATTTGTTTGTTGTTAATTGTAATGATAATTGATTGGCATTGTAGAAATATAAAATATCTTCGTTGCTTCCAGGAGAAATTTCTGGTTTAATATAAGTGTCTCCATTAACGTCCCTAACACCACCTAGGGATGACCACGATGCTCCGTTAAATCCTTCATACTGTAAGTTTGTGGTGTTGTATCTAATTGATCCAGCAGCTGCTGTGCCAGTGCTCTTCTGTCCTTCTGTACCTACGGGAATTTGTAAGTGACTAGTAGCATCAATCTTAACTCTCTTTCCATCGTTTGGTTTAATGATGAGATCGGAAACGTCCGTAGAAATTTTATTGCCTGATAATCTTAACTCGCCATTAATAGAAAGATCAGTTCCCCCTGTGGGGGCAATTCTTAGTTCTTCAATTTCTTCAAAAGTTAGGGGTGCTACAGCAAGCGCTGCCCAAGTTAACTCGGCGCTACCATTTGGTAAAGTTCCTACTGTGTGTGTTGGTTCGCTACCAGAAGAAGCTGAAACTCCTCCAGTGGTTACAAAATAAATATTGTTTCTCCACTTTACATATGTTCCCTGAGTTAGTGGAATATTTGCGTTGTAATTTGTATATGTGGGAGCGGTTAAATTTGCTGATCTAATTTTTTTAGTAGTTCTGAAATCTAGATAGTTTTTAGTTAGTTGTAATGTATTGGCATCATCATTGTAGAAATACAGCGTATTATCATTAGCTCCTACAAATGCTTCTGCTTTAATGTATGTGTTGCCATCAATATCTCTAACTCCACCAAGAGATGACCAAACGCCAGTTCCAGAAAGGTCACTGTAACCTTCATATTGATTTGTTTCTGAATTGAATCTAATGGATCCATTTTCAACAACGTTGGTTCCAGGTCTGTCTAGTGTTGTTCCAGAGGGAATTACCAACGCTGTTAAAGAATCTACTTTGGTAATTCTAGATGGAGCAGGAGTTAGAAAAATATCGTTGTTAGTAGTTGCGCTAATAACATTATCTTCTAGTGACAAGAAGTCATTAATGTTTATTTTATTTGTTGTTTTTAGAATGCCGTCTGTAGTTAATGATCCAGTAGAAGCAACAACAGTAAACTTGTCGCCAATAATATAAGAATCCGCGTTGAGAGAGATTTCTCCAGCAAGAGCAGTAATCGTTGTTAAATCACTTCCATCAGCATTTTGTTCTAACGAAAGTAAAGGAACTTCAATTTTATCGGATACTATTTTTTCGGCAGTTACATTTGTGCTAGTTGTATCTTCTACAGTTACTGAGGTTCCTGTAATTTTTTCTACATTAAAATCTCCAGTTGCTACATCACCACTAATAACATTTGTGGAAATAATATCTTCAACTAACAGTTCAAAGTCAGTACCAAAGATTTTGGGGTTATTATAATTAATTGTTATGCTAGCTTCGTTTCCAGCATTGCCAGCCATGTCGTCATGGTTTTCACAATAGTAATAAAGAGTTGCTGGAGTTTCATCTGTTGGGGCGATGTTGTAATATTGACTATCTTTTGATACCTCAGTTCCTTCGTATTTTACACCTTGGAATTCGATTGTTGACGGTCCAGCTGTTGTTGGAAATTCTGTAATTGTTACAATATTTCCTGGTCCTACACTTTCAACAAAAGCATCTCCGAGAACTCCAGTTTCTGAAATGTCTGAGTTATTTGATGAGACACTCATTCCAACCAGAATGCCCGCCGTACTCGTTACATTCAAAACTTTTGAAGTTTCTGAAAGTGTGATACTTTGTGAAATTAATGCTCTAGATCCATCAGGGTGAATACTAAGTTCAAATGGATGTTGACTGTCAGTTCCAGAAATATCAAATCTATATTTGTTGTTTTTAAATAGACTAAATGATGGGTACAATTGTACACCATTTCCATCCTGGAAATCGAAGGCAAAACGATTTTCGTCGAGAGCAGTGTCGATTACGTATGTTGTTCCGCCATTAATAATCAAATCATTTCCGTCAGCTGATGTACCTGTGGTCCATTGAACAACAATATCTACTCCAGTATTAACTTCAATAACGGTGCCAACATTAGGATCTGTAGTTGGACCGCCACCGCCGCCAAGACCACCGCCGCTATTGTCAACAGCTTCTACAGAAGCACCAACAGCAATACTAAAAGCGGTGGTTAATGTTATTCTTTGAACGCCAATGGTGGAAACCAAATAATCAATTGGTTGTGTTAAATCTAAAGCATTGATTGTTAAAGTATCACCAATGGTATATCCGTTTCCAGGAGTATTTACAGAAACCTCAGTAGCTACGCCAGTTTTATCAATTGTGTATTGGAATCCACCACCAGTTACATTATTCCATGGAGCTCTAAATGATACAGTCGCCGTGCCAGCCGTTAATCCAACAGTTGATGTTGTGATCGAAGTTCCATCAATTCCAACATTTTGTACTGTAATTGGAAGTTGTTGACCTGACAGAATATCTGTCTGAATTTCTAAAGTTCCTGGTCCACTAACTTGAATAATTTCCCAACCATTGTAAATGCCTGAGTTGTCTGCTAAAGTGATATCTGCTTCACCTTCGACAATTGTAACAGTGACATTAACAACGTCTGGCGGTAAATTTAGAATATCTCCTACTTGGTAACCAGAACCGTAGTTGGTGAATTCGACTTCTGGGAACCCGCCATTCACAAATATAATAGTTCCTTCAGCTCCAGATCCAGCTCCACCAGCAAAGAAAACATTATTATATGCTTGAGTTCCGCCACCGCCAAGACCGCCTGTAGTTGCGTATTGGTATCCAGTTCCAGGATTGGTTACACTACCAGCAAAATCTGAAATAGTGATATTAATAGAACCGTTACTACCAGTACCACCAAATACGGAAATATCTTGGTATGATCCAGTGTCGTAATTTTGACCACCGTTCTGAATAGTAAGACCTTCTGTAACTAATTCATTTTTTTGGAGAACAAAGTTTCTGTAGAAATAGGCAGCAGAAGCATCATAACCAAAAATCTTCTTTGTGTCGCTAACAAAAGTTAGATTATTTTGTTCTGGCTTGTAAAGACCTAATGTCCCTTGACTAAGAAACGACAAAGATGGGTCATCCTTTGTTCCGTCTCCGAGTTTTAAATTTCCAGTTTGTAGATCGCTACCGCCAGCATTAATGTTGAACAAATCTGAAGCAAGGGCATTAATTACCTGCCTTTGCTTTTCGAATGTGTCGGTTTTAGCGACTTGCCTAAGAACTGCCATTTCTTACTATCTCTCTAAGAAGCTGTTTAATTTCAGATATTTCTTCCTTCAATGTATTTATGTCTTGAAGAGCACTGTTGAAAGAACGAGAAAAGTTCTGTTTTACAGGTTTCTCGTTGTTTATAATTGCCCCCGTTGACATGTCACGAACTAAATTTTCGTGACCCTCTACTTTTACATAATCCATTAGAATGAAGCAACGGCACGAATGTCTTGTACTTTGGGTACATATGCTGGATTGTCAGTCTTCATAATAATCTTCACAGCGAATGATGTGAACTCAGGAAGATCGGCAGCACTAAATTGTAACTCTTGGTAGTCATCCTGTTTTTCAAATTGACCAGAAATTGAATTAGTTGGTGTTGCCAAATTAGCAAAGTCTGGATTGCCATCTTTATTGAAAGGAATCCAGTTGGCATCTTCAAAATTAACCGAACTTGATGCCTCTCTAATCTTGTAGAAAATCTTAATATTTTCAACGTCGGTTAGATTGACAGTAGCTCTTACATCAATTGATGTGCCAGGGTTGTTAATACCAACTTCTTTGGTTACATACTTAGCAAGTGAAGAACTATTAGAGGCATCTGTTTCTGCTACGTAATCCACACCTTGGGTGTAATCCATAGAAGCAACTTCGACAAAAATTGGATCATCGTCTCCCGTGGAAAGAACTACATCACCAACTCTAAAGATATCTGGTTGCTGTTCAGAAGAAACTGATTTACGTGAATAAATTTCATCAGAATCAATTGTAGCAGTATAATTGCTATTGATTGGGGTGTATGAGTTTTCAATGATGAGAATTTTATCTTCAGCATCCCAAAGAATAACTTTGCCGTTAATCCTATTAGAATAATTTACATCAGTATCTTGTGGATAATAGGCAACTACATTAGAACCCTTGCTGAAATTGAATTCAATATTAGCAATTGCCGTTAATGTAATGGAAATAGATTCAACTTCATTTCCTCCTTCATCATAAAGAAGAAGTGGTTCACCTTGTTGGAATGGGGTTGCTGTTCTTAATCTAATTACAGCATCACCGTTCTCATACTTTGTAATAAATCCTTCTGCTTTGGAAGTTTGACCAACCAGAGTTCTATTTACAATTAGTTCGCCAGCATTAGATCCACCAACAGAAAGATTTAATTCAAATAATGGTAAGAATGTTAAGATTTGATCTCTCTTACCATAACGATTTTCATATCCAGTAGCATTTTCTACTCTATTAGATGCCGTTTTAACAGTGGCAGTACGTAAATCTACTACTGGTGATAAAGCAGAATTAGAAGAAGACAGTCTCAACTTATACTTAAGACTGTTGGTGAGACCATTCATAACATGATTAATTTTAGAAGCAATAACTTTCTGATTCGTGAAGAAATGTTCTTCGTTCAAGAAAGTTTTTTCATAGTCTACGGTGGAATAAGAACTATAGTTTTTAGTATTTGAATCTACAGGAACTACATTTGTGGTATAAACAAATGAATCAATCTTAGTTCCTTCTAGTTGTAGATAAGGAATCTGAGCATATAATCTTTCATACTTTCTATTGTATGTTGCCAATACTTTTGATCCTCCTCCAATTACGCTAGAACCAGCACCGTTTGGACTGAGAATATTGTATACATCAACACCACCGTTAGATACTTTAAACAATCTATTGTTGAGAATGACAGATGAAACGCCACCAACATCAGAAGCATTCTTAAAGTATACGTATGAAGTTCCTTTATCTTCAAAACCATTATCTCTGTGATAAACTTTGATAATTGAATTGTTATTCTTGAACAACGAGGAAGTAGAGTTTGTTGAAGATCTAACACTAGTTTCGAATGGAGAAACATCTAGTGATTCATAATCAAGTTCTAAATTGGTAATCTCTAGATCTGCTTCTTTTTCTGTATTAAACTCAGCACGATATAAAACGAATTTAATATCTTCATATAGATCTTCTGTCCAATTATCTGTATTCTGTGACTTGTATACAGATCCTAATCCTGGTTGAGTTGTAACTACATTGCTTGTAGAAATTTCAATTTCTCCAAGTTGAGATGCCCACAAACTATATTCGATAGAATCCGTTTCTACTACCAAAGCATACTCGGTATTGTTTTGTAGATAAACTGGATATCTGAAATTAAATCTAGTTGGAGTTGTAGATTCTGTAACTCCAGCGACATCTGTAGCAATACCCATTCTTACAGCAGGAGTGTCAATCTCGATAGTTGATTCGACTACAGCTCCAGCAGCACCAGTACCAACACCTTTAATTACAACCGAAGGTGCTTCTGTATATCCACGACCAGACAAAGCAACTTCTACATTATAAATCTTACCGTCTGATACAAAAATTGATCCAGTAGCAGATGATCCGCCAGGAAGTTGGGGACTTTCAATGGTCATTAATGCTGATTCGTAGTTGTCGCCAACATTAGCAATTCTAAGATCAGAAACCTTACCAGAATCTTTGGCAATAAAAACTCCAACAGTAGTATTATTAGTATTGTTGTAGTTGGTGATAGATGGGATAGTGAGAGGTTCATTAGGAACAAAAGATGTTCCGTTGTGATTATTAAGAACTAATG
>Ga0129342_1000148_pt1 | contig 26373 bp, 23 predicted proteins | sample CPBDNA_5_FD_94426 | JGI IMG/M metagenome (GOLD analysis project Ga0129342, IMG submission 94426) | Freshwater to marine salinity gradient microbial communities from Chesapeake Bay, USA - CPBay_Sum_15_0.2_DNA | ecosystem: Environmental > Aquatic > Marine > Coastal | place: USA: Chesapeake Bay...
CATATGCTCAATAAGTACTTTATCGCCTATCTTTTGAATAAGTTTTTTTGACAATCTAGATGATTCAAGCCTTGCTGGTATTATTACAAATGTTGTCATACTAATTTCTCTATCATTTTAATTAGTTTATCATTTGGAAAGACAGATTGTTCTAAAATATAAATATTATCAAGATTATATCTTTTTAATTTTGTAAAATCTTTCTCTGTAACAAGTATAGGTCTGGTCGTACTGGGGATATCTCTCAGTGTAAAATTGTGATGGTCAGGGTATATCTTTTTATCAAAACATAAATTATTTTTATGAAGTTCTTTAATAAGATCTCTACTATCTGCTATCGCTGTCAATAAATAACTATTATTAAATAGATTATCTTTAAAAGAGTAATATTTATGATTTTTTCCATTTCGAATTTTTGATATTTTTGTATGAAATCCAGGAACATCACTATCGTAATAATTACTGAGAATATATTTATCTTTAGAATGAAAAGCTTTTGGCTCCCTTAAAGGTCCACAAGGTAGTAAAAAATTATTATGATATTGATTAAATTTAGTAATTATGAATTCGTAATTTCTATTCATCTTGTAATGCTGTAATCCATCATCATGAATAATATAATCAAATTTTTTGTTATCTATATACTTAGTAGATTTAATACGATTATTACTAGAAACTATTTCAGCTGAGGTACTTTTCTTTAAAAGTAAAGCTTCATCTCCAACCTGGTCTGCTCTTGATTCATCTGTAATTATACTAACCTCTCTAGCTAATGAGCCATATCCTGATGATACAATTGCAATTTTCTTTTTTTTGTTAGATAAGTAATTAGATAACCAAATAGTAAAAGGCGTTTTTCCTGAACCGCCAACAACAATATTACCAACTATAATTATTTTATTGACTGGTGAATATCTAGATATTAATTTTGTAAAATATAGTTTCCTTATAAAGATAATTATAAAAAAAAATAATGATAATGGCAGAAATGGAATAAGAAATATTTTTGGTAAGTTATGCCAAATATATAATATTACTTTGTGCATTAATTTTTAAATTGTGAATTAAATAAAGTGAAGTATACTCCAGATTTATTTAATAAATCATTGTGAGTACCTTTCTCGATAATCTCACCATTATCAACAACTATAATCTGATCCGCATTAACTATCGTTGAAAGTCTATGTGCTATAACAATAGTAGTTTTATTAGCTGCAAGCTTATTTAAAGATTCTTGTATGAGTGATTCAGATTCAGAATCCAATGCGCTAGTGGCTTCATCAAGTAATAAAATTGGTGCATTTTTTAGAATAGCTCTTGCAATAGCTATTCTTTGTTTTTGTCCTCCAGATAAAAGAATTCCATTCTGACCGACATGAGTATTGAATTTATTAGGCAAGGAATTAATAAAATTGAAAGCATTAGCTTTTTTTGCTGCATCTTCAACATCAATTATTTCGAATTTATTTAGCTCTCCATATGCAATATTATTTAGGATTGTGTCATTAAATAATGTGAAATCTTGTCCAACATAGGAAATTTGCTTTCTTAGAAAACTTAAATCAAGTTTTGAAATATCTTGATTATTGAAAAATATCGATCCACTGACTGGCTTATACAATCTAGGCAGAAGATCTAGTAAACTTGTCTTACCGCTTCCAGACTTACCTACAAGTGCAACAGTTTCTCCCGACTTAATATGAAAACTTATATTTTTTAATACTAAATCTTTTGATGTCTCATACTTAAAATTAATATTTTTGAAACTTATTGATATCTCATCAATTATATCATGATTATCATCATTATCTGGTTCACACTCAGAATCAAGTAATGCAAAAATAGATTCACTAGCTGCAATGCCTCTTTGCAAAGTTACATTAACCTCAGATAGTCTTTTGATAGGAGCAAATAACATAATCATTGCAGTAAGATAAGACATAAAGGTTCCTACAGAGATCTCATCAAGATAATTAGCCGAGGTTACATAATAAATTATACCAGCAGCAAATAAAGCGATTATAAGCTGCATTAGAGGTATGCTTAAACTTTGTATAAATATTAGTCTAAGATTTTTGCTTCTGTTATTTGTATTAACATCGTGAAAGTTTTTCGTTTCATATTCCTGTCCTCCAAATATTTTGATAACACGATGCCCAATGATAGATTCCTCAACAGCATTAGTAAGCTGTCCCATTGATTTTTGTATATCGCGACTAATGGATCTGAATTTAGAGCTCATAATTTTTAAAAATAATCCAATTAATGGTGCTAACAAAATAAGTCCTATAGATAAATAGAAACTATAGTAAAACATCAATGCTAAAAGACCAGCTATCGTTAAGCCATCTTTAATTATTATAGTTATTGCTTTCGTTGCTGCCTCAGCTACCTGCTCAGCATCAAAAGTAATTTTAGACACTAACTTACCTGTGATTGATTGATCGTAAGATTGGGATGATTTTTTAATAATTTTATCAAACATATCTTTTCTTATATCTCTAATGATACTTCTACCTACATATGCCATACCATAATTAGACAAAAATGATCCCAGTCCACGAAATAAGAAAATGAGAATGATCAATATTGGCATAATAGATAAAAACTCTTTATCTTGTTCAATGAAACTTCCATCTAATAGAGGTTTGATAAGTGCGGCAAATGATGTATCCGCCATGGCATGGACTATCATCCCGAGGACAGCACCTATAAAAATTTTTTTATAAAGCCTAGTTCGACTCAATAGCCTCTTGTAAAGCGCGAAACCGTTATTGTTATATTGTTTCATTTTAATGTTTGAGATTTGAAGATATTTCCTTATGATACATGATATTATTTAAGCAATAAAATATACATACAATTATTTCCATATATAGTTCTAAATAATGAAAAACTTTTTTAAAGATAATTTACCAAAACCAGAAGATCTCAAGAAATATAGAGCTCTTAATATGCTTGGTAACTCTATTTTTGAAAAAGAGCTTTGGTCAATAAATAAACATACATTGTCTAGAGCAGTTGCAATAGGTCTCTTTTGGGGATGGATGCCAATGTTTTTTCAAATGATACCTGCTGCATTTTGTGCAGTATATTTTAGAGCGAATATACCGTTATCACTAGCCGGTGTATGGATTAGTAATCCAATAACAATGCCTCCAATGATGTATATAGGTTATGAGTTTGGAAATTATATACTTGGAATAGATCCTCTCTTTGATCAGTTTGAGGCGAGTATAGATTGGATATTAGGTATTTTCTCATTAATATGGGAGCCATTACTAGTTGGAACTATGGTTATCGGTATTACATCAGCGATACTAGGATTTATAGGGATACATTTATTTTGGAAAATTATAGCTTATAGAAAACTCAGAAAAATTAAGAGAATCTCTAAATAAGTTCTCCGTTAATAAGCATTCTGCTATTATCAGATAAAGAAAGTATAGTTTCATCATGTGATACTGTTATTAGAGTGACTTGATTATCTCTACATATATCAAGCAAATTATTCATTATAGATATAGATGTATCTTTATCTAAATTACCAGTTGGTTCGTCAGCCAAGATAACTCTAGAATTCATTGCTAATGCTCTTGCAATTCCAACCCTCTGCGACTCACCGCCAGACAGGTTGGTTACAGGATTATATTTAGTATAAGCAAGGTTAACTATTTCGAGTGATTTCATTGCATATTTTTCAGAAGCTTTCTTTGTGTATCCTTTATATCTCAGTGGTAAAGTTATATTTTCAATGACGTTGAAGTCTCTTAGTAAATTATTTGATTGAAATATCAAAGATATATTTTTTAATCTAAATTGAGTTTTCTCATTATTTGATAAATCTGAAAAGCATATATTATCAAAGTAAATTACACCATTATCAGGGTCATCTAATCCAGATAGAATATTTAGAAGTGTTGATTTTCCTGTACCTGATGGGCCAGATATAGATAGTGAGCTGCCTTCATCAAGAATAAATGATAAATTATTGAGTACATTTCTTTTTTTAGCACGTCCTATGCTATATGATTTTGAAATTTTGTTGCATGTAATCTTCATATATTAAGAGATTGAATAGGTAGTTTTCTAGAAGCTTTCATTGCTGGATAAATAGAGGACATTACAACTAATAACGATGCAATTGATATAACGTTATAGATATCAGATTTAATTATTATATGTGGAACTTTATCTAAATGGTAAATATCAGGTGATATTAGAGAGATATTAAAAATACCCTCTGCAAATATAACAATTTCATTTATGTTAATTGATAATAGCAAGCCAAGAATTACTCCGAATGAAATACCAAGCAGCCCAATAATTATTCCTTGCATCAGAAATATTGATCTAATGGTACTAGCTTTCAAACCAATTGACATCAATATAGCTATATCCTTTTGTTTGTTCATAACAAGAAGTGACAAAGATGAAATAATATTAAATGCTGCAATCGCAATTATTAAAGTGAGTATTATGAACATCACTCTTTTTTCATTATTTATGGCTTGAAAAAGAGCATTGTGTGTTTCTGTCCAGTTACTAGTGATTAATGAATGTGAATCAAATAAGTTTCTAGATATATTAGATGCTTGTAGTGCATCTTTCAGTCTTAGTTTGATATATGAAAAGTTTTTAGCTGGAATATAATTAGATTTATTTCCATACATGAATCTTGCATTATACTCATTAATGCCTGAATCAAAAATACCCTTTATAGTCATGATATTATTTTTGAAATTTTTTTTATAATTAGTGATTGATATTTTGTCACCAATAGAAACATTTAAATTATTTGCCAATACAGTCCCGATTATTACATCAGTTGATTTATCGAAAGAAAAATCTCCCATAATAATCATGTCAGATATGTTAGTTGTTAGTTTTTCTTTTTCACTTGATACACTATGAAAGATAACAGGATAGTTACTTACTGAGTCTGATGAAATTAATTCCTCATCTCTGTTGATAAACGAATAAGAGACAATCTCTTCTTGAGATTTAATAATTGATATTATCTGATCAGATGTTATGTGATTATGCGGATAAATATTAACGTGTGATGTAAATCCTAATATTTTATCTCTAAGTTCTTTTTCAAAACCATTCATTACTGATAGAACAGTTATTAAAATACCTACGCCTAACATTAATCCTATAATTGATACTTTTGAAATTATAGAAATAAATGATAAATTATAACGAGAAAATAAAAAACGATATGCTATAAACAAATTCATAGCTACACTATAGCAAATCCTCATATAAATATGACAATGTTAGATAATAAATTATTTGCTGATTATGAGTCAAATCACATTGTTATGACATATCCCGCCATGCATACAGAGTTGGAATATTATAAAAAGATAAAACATGTATATATCAATTTATCAAAAATCTTATCTCATAATAAAATTCTGCAAAGCTTTATCGTCCCAAAAGATTTTAAAGAGTCGAAGTCATTTTTACATGAATTAAATCAACAAGTAAATATCATAAAATATGATTGCGATGATATATGGATAAGAGATTATTATCCTAAAATTTATCTCAAGAATGGCTCTAAATATAAGTTAGAATTTGACTATAACGCTTACGGAGAAAAATATCCTTTTAGGAAAGATAATTATTTCAAATATACATTGAATCAGTATAACACTGAATTTGATTTAAGTGGCTTTGTAGTTGAAGGTGGCAATTTAGAATTCTCCAAAAGAGGTGTTGCAATTTCTAATTCTAGATGTTTAAAAAAAAATAATTATAAATGCTCAGCTCAGGATGTTTTGGATAAATTGCTATTTATAAAAAATAAATTATCTTTTAATGAACTTCATATAATTGAAGTAGGCAATATACAAGGTGATGATACTAATGGACATATCGATAATCTTGTAAGATTTATTGATGATGAGAATATAGTATATTTTGCCTCAAATGATAGACAATATATTAATTTTGATATAGCAAAGGAATTAGAGCATCAACTGTTAATAATAAAAAGAAAAAGTAAGATTATTAAAAATATTTTCCCAATATTTCACAATGAAGAAGATACCTTTATTTATAATAATAATTATTATCCATACTCTAAACTAAATTTCGTTATCACATCTAACTGTATTATTTTTCCATCAATAAAAAAAAATCAATCATATTTATCAAATTGGGTAGAAAAGATAGCTTCAAGTAAGAAAAAATATATTATTAACTGTGAAGGTATTTTAATAGAAAATGGAGGGCTACATTGTTTAAGCGCAAATATTTAGATTTGGTTATATTACAGTATAAACCTGTTTCAGATCAAAGTAAGAATATTGAACACATAGACTATTTAATGAATAAATACGCGATAAAAAAATACTCATGTGTTGTTTGTCCTGAATTATCACTTCAAGATTATTTTTGTATCACTAAAGATGTGAATAAGTTTAAAAATGCTATCTCTATAAATTCAAAAATAATTAAATCATTAAAAGATATTTGTAATAAGTATAAAATTTATCTATGTGTAACGATTTTTGAGAAGTCTAGAGATAAATATTACAATACGGCAGTCATAATTAATACATATGGGAAAATAATAAAAAAATATAGAAAAAAAAATATTCCTTCAGAGATATGTTATGAGGAGAAATATTATTTTGATGGCCCAACAAACGATTATGAATTTTTCTCTATCGATGACTTTAGGGTTGGAATATTAATTTGCTGGGATCAATGGCATTCAGATGCTTATCAAAAACTTAAAAAGAAAAATGTTGACTGTATAATCTGTCCCACAGCTATTGGAACATGTAGATATAAAAATACTGAAATCCTGATTGCAAATGAAAAAAAGAAATGGATTAACGTTATCGAAGCTAATAGTTTAATGATAAATACACCCATTGCTATCGTGAATCGCATAGGTGTGGAAAAACAAAACGACAAACAAATTATCTTTTGGGGTATGAGTTTTGTAACAAATCCGCATGGTACTAGTCAAAAAAAGAGTGCTAAGAAAGAAAGTGTAATAAAGCATACAATATTTAAAAAAGATGCCATTTCAGCAAAAAAAATGTGGAATTTCACTAATATGACCTAAAAGGGTCAATATGAACGAATAAAAACATGTCAAAATATCTAGTTAGATATTATAATATCTGACAGAACAATTAGTTCTTTTAATCATGGAGGGAAAATATGAGGATAAATTTGATAATACTGATGCTAGCTTTCGCGGTTATGTCAGTTTCTCAACCAACATACAGTGAAACTATCTCGGAAGTAAAAATAATATTTTCTACTGATGATGGTGGAAAAAAACCTGCTGATGAAGAACCGGATTGCGAATAATTAATTGGGAGGAGATATGTTAAAAATAAATAATTTTTTATCAGTTGCTGTATTCTCTTTAGTCTTAGTCTCGTTTACTGCCATAGCAGGTAAACCAGTAGCTATATCTAAAGCAGATGGACCAAATTCATTAGAACTAGGTTTATCAGTTTCAGTTGGTGAACACAAGATTATGAGAAATCAAGATAATAATGCGACTGTAAATCCTGCTTTTGCTAAAACATCTAGACCATGTCCACCGTTTTGCATTCAACCAATGCAACTAAGACCTGGAATAGAAACAATCGGTGAACAGGAAATCATACACTATGCTGTAATGATGTCTAAAGGTGAAAAAATGCCAGATGGATCTGAAATCATGATTATTGACTCAAGAACGCCTGACTGGGTTGCAAAAGGAACAATTCCCGGTGCAGTAAATTTACCTTGGACTCTTTTGAGTGAAAGAAAAGGTGCTGATCCACTGTCAATTGCAGAAGTTATGACAACTAAATTTGGAGCTAAGGAACAAAACGGTTTATTTTATTTTGATAGCGCTAAAACTCTAGTAATGTTTTGCAATGGTATGTGGTGTGGTCAATCACCAAACAATATCAAAAGTCTATTAAAATATGGTTATCCGGCAGACAAAATTAAATGGTATCGTGGCGGAATGCAAAATTGGGAAAACCTTGGTTTTAATACTGTAAAATAAAAAAATTAACATAATATTTTAAGCAGCACATTATATGTGCTGCTTTTTTTTGAGTATATTCTTATGGCTTTATTATCTAAGGGTGTAAATATAATAAAAAATATCACAGGATCATCTTATTTACTTGAGATTGATAAACTATGCGCTGAATATCAATATGTGGTAGTAATCTTAGATAATAATCACCAATTAGATAATATAGCGTATGAGTTAAACTGTATATTCAAAGATAAAAAGATATTAAAATTTCCAAGCCATGAAAATGAATATTATGAAACTTCACCAGTAAATCAAGAAATTATTAAAAATAGATTAAATTGTTTAATTGATCTTGATCAAAAAAAACAGACAAAAAAAATTATTTTAACAACATATAAATCTATTTTTAATAAGATACCTGATATCAAGAATACTCATAGTTCATGGTCATTAATACATAAAAAAACAAAGTATGAAGATATATTAGCTACATTAAAAAAATATAATTACACTAAAGTAAGCAAAATTGAAGAATCTGGACAATATAGACAAGCAGGATCTATTATAGATTTCTTTTCAGTAGTAAATGATCGACCAATTAGACTTAATTTTTACGGTGATGTAATTGAGACATTAAAAGAGTTTAACCTAATTACACAACTAACTGAAAATGATGTAGAAAGTACTTACATTGGTACTACGGGCTTATATCATTTGACGAGTGAAAATATAGAAAATTATAAAAAGTATATATCAAATTCATTTAATGATGAATATAAAGATGATTTAGAATATGAAAATATTATAAATCATTATGACAATAGTAGTATTCAAAACTTAATACCATCATTTTATCAAGAAACTTTTTCTTTCCTATCATTAATAAAGAATAGTTTTGCATGTTTTATAGAGAAAGATATTATTGATGAATTTAATCATCAAAATGACACCATGAAGAATATTTATAATATTGAATCTAAATTAAGATACATCTTGAAGCCAAAAGATTTGTTAATAAATATCCCTACTATTGAAAAAATTGTAAGTAATAATTATTTTTATCTAGCTTCAGATAATATTGATGGGAAAAACAGTATTAAGTCTGCATACACTCCGCTACCTCCCGTAAATATTAACTATAACTATAAAAATCCATTTACTAATTTTGAAAATCTACTAAATACGTCTTCATATAATTTTATTTTATTTATTAAAAGAGATGATAACTTTAAAACTATAACAAACTATTTAATTTCAAAAGAAATAGATTATATAGAAGGTGAAAATATAGAAAATACTGAGAAAAAAATACAAATAATTAGATCTGATATTAGCCAAGGCTTTATAGATAACAGTTCAAAACAAATATATTTAAGTTCAAATGATTTGTTTGGTCTTATAAAAACCAGAATTAATAAGAATAAGACAATAAAATCTATCATTATCGACAAGCTTACTGACTTAAAAATCAATGAGTTAATAGTACATCAAGAACATGGAATTGGAAGGTACAAGGGACTTATAACAATGGATATTGAGAATAAGACTGTAGAATTAATAAAAATTGAATATGCAGACAACAACAACCTTTATATCCCAATCACATCTATTTCATTAATTCAAAAATATATTGGTAATGTTACTATAAATACTAAATTAGCTACGCTAGGAACTGATAGATGGATAAAAGTTAAACAAAGAGCTAAAAAGAAAATTGAAGATATAGCCGCAAATCTTCTTCTTGTTCAAGCAAAAAGAGCGCTAAATAAGGGTTTTAAATACGAATTTAACATTAATAGTTATGAGAAGTTTTGTAAAATGTTTCCATATATTGAAACAGACGATCAATTGGATTGTATTAATGAAGTTATTAGTGACATGTGCTCATCAAAAACAATGGATAGAGTTGTTTGTGGTGATGTTGGCTTTGGAAAAACAGAGGTTATACTTAGGGCTGCACACATAGCGGTATCGAACTCCAAACAGGTAATTGTATTAGTCCCTACAACAATACTTGCAAAGCAGCATTATCAAACATTTAAAAAAAGATTTAGTAATTATAAAATAAACATAAGTTTGTTAACGAGAGTAGTATCTGCAGCTGATAAAAAAGATACTTTAGAAAATATTAATAATGGAGAAATTAATATATTAATAGGTACGCATGCTTTATTAAATAAAAATATTACATACCATAATTTGGGTCTACTTATAATAGATGAAGAACATAAATTTGGCGTAAAACATAAAGAAGTTATCAAAACCATAAAAGAAGAAATAGATGTACTATCTCTGACAGCTACTCCCATACCTAGGACTTTAAATGCTGCTTTATCTGAAATTAAAGACATGAGTATCATCAATACAGCACCTATAGGTAGAAAGAATATTGAAACTGATATAATTAATAAATCAAAAAATGATTTGTCTAAATATATCAATCGTGAAATTAACAGAGGTGGACAGGTATTGTTTATACATAATAATATCAAATCAATGGATGAAGAAATTAATTTATTAAAAGAAATAGATAGTAATTACAGAGTAGAAAAGGTTCATGGCAGATTAAAAAATAATGATATAGAAAATATAATGAATAGATTCATGAATGAAGAAATTGATATTCTAGTATGTACAAGTATTGTAGAAAGCGGTCTAGATATGACAAATGTTAATACAATAATAATAAATGATGCTCAAAACTTTGGATTATCACAACTCCATCAAATGAGAGGACGCGTTGGAAGAAGTGCGAGACAGGCTTATGCGGGCTTAATATTATGTGATGCAAAAAAAATGACAAAAGAGGCTCATAGAAGAGTAGACGCTTTTATTAAAACAGATAGTCTTGCTGGAGGTCTAGATATTGCCGGACATGATTTAGATATAAGAGGTGCTGGTGAAATCTTAGGCGAAGAACAAAGTGGCCAGATACTAGAAATTGGTTATGGTATGTATACATCAATGTTATCTAAAGCTATAAATCAATTAAAAAATAATAAAAAAATAACAAACAAGCAGCATGTTGAAGTGGATGCTTATATATCAACTCTTATACCACAGGAATATATTGAAGATATTTTTTTACGATTAGAATATTACAGTGAAATTTCAAATGTTAAAAATGAACATGAGTTGAATCAGATTATTAGTAAACTATTGGATATTTATGGCCCGATACCTGAGTACTTAGATAATTTAATAAATTTAACTCGAGTAAGAATTTGTGCAAATAGTATTAATGCAGAAAAAATAAAAATAAATCGTGATAATACTGTTATTTCATTAAATAAGAATAGTCATATTGATCATGACCAACTGATTAATAAATATGTTCTTTCGGATAAGATTAAATTATTAGATGAGTACAATCTAAAATATTTAAATAATAAGGATCACGATTTTTCAACCATATGTAATGATATCATTAGTATGATTAGATTAATTTCTAGTCATTAGTTACATGTTTTAGAAGTACTGATGTTGTTGGATACGCTATTTCTGCCTCATGTTTTGATATAATATCAGCTACTTTAAGAAGTACATCTTGTTTGATTCTTAGAAATTCATCCCAATCTTTAGTTATCGTAAATGCATATATAAAAAAATCACAAGATGATGCTGAAAAACTTTTAAAGTATACTTTGGTTTTTTGTGCCTGATCAATGTCCACATTCTGATCTAAAAGATTTCTTACATCAGATATTATATTAGACATCTTGGATAAATCATCATACCTTATACCAATAGTTTCATTGATTCTTCTATTAGACATACGCGTAGCATTTTCAACGATAATACTTGAAAAGGCAGTATTTGGTATATACAAGACATTTTTTGAGAATGTTCTGACAACTGTTAGCCTCCATCCTATTTTTTCTACTATTCCTTCGATATTTCTATCAGGTGATTTGATAAATTCACCAACTCTAAATGGCCTATCAAAAAAAATCATCATCCCACCAAAAAAGTTTGATAATAAATCTTTAGCTGCAAGACCAACAATTAGTCCCCCTACTCCTCCAAATGCAAGTAATCCGGATATGCTTAAACCGATTTCTTGCATAAGAATTAGTGATGTAATGACGATTATTATTATCTTGGATATTCTGACTATTATTTCATAAGTTTCAGTAATTAATGTAGAGTCATCCTCACTTGAGAGATTCTTAATAAAAGGTTTAAGATTTAAATAATAATTTAATGCTCTTATTAAGGACCATGCTATAAGTACTGTAATTAATATGAATAGAGCCGAAGGTAAACTAAATGCTAAATCAAAGTTATTTTTTTTAATGAAGTAATCTAATACGATAAATAAATAACCAATAACAATTAGATATGATGATGGCGTTTTAATTGAGAATAAAACTAATTCGTCATAGATAGTATTAGTTTTTTGTGAGATTTTTAGAATAATGCTTAAGATTTTATTCTTGATTATAAAAATAAATATAGTAATTAAGCTTATAAAAATAAGATTAAAATATGGAGAATCAATCAATATATTCATTACTAGTCGATATACCCTTTAATAAAGTGTTTAGCCTTTTTATAAGAACTCATACTACCTTTATTATAAGACAAATCAGTTAGACATTGTAAGGTAATATCAGAATTATAATTCATTGAGTCAATCATACTGATATATTCATCCATATAGAACTGAGAGCTTTTCTTATTATTGATAATCATTTGGTCTTGCATTGTAGTTACAATTGCCATCGAACATCCGCATGATAGAGATTTTTCTAGGAGCTTGATCTTGGATAAATCAGGATAGCGCTTACTAATACCTTTCATTTCTAAATCATCACTTATATAAAAAGGATTAATATTAAATATATCAGTGGTGATATTATCAAGCCAAGTTGATGATGTTGTAACTGGATGATCGGAAATACTATCAAATTGAATATGGCTTGTCATTATAGGGACATTAAATTCTTTATGTATTTTTATAAAAGGATATAAATGATTATTTAATTGGGAAATTGTAAGATTAGATTTAGAGAGATCTAAATGAGTATCTCCAGTTACGCATCCATGGCCAGGAAAATGCTTTAGTGTAGGAATAATACCATTTTCAATTAATCCATTTAAATATGGTTTCACTAAATCAACAATATCATTACCATTATTAGCAAATGTACGACCCTTCATTACATCACTACTTATCCTTAAATCTACTACTGGTGAAAAGTTTATATCTATGCCCAGAGTTTTAAGTTCATAACCAGCTACATAACCTACACAATAAGATAATTCTTTTCCAATATTTTTATCAGAATTATATACATTGCCAATTATCTCAAAAGAAGGAAGATGTGTGAGACCAGTTTTAAATCTCTGTACCCTACCCCCTTCATGATCGATAAATATTTTCAATTTATCGTTAATATTTTTTATATTATGAATTAATAATCTTATTTGATTTACATCATGATAGTTATGTTCAAAAAGTATTACTCCACCTATTAATTGACTTTTTAATAGAGATACTTCTTCATCAAGAATATAAGTAGAGTCTAGATTTATAATAAGCGGTCCTGGAATGTTAGCCATTAGATATCAATATGGTTGAATAACATGATACTGCTTTATTCTGACCTATAAGTCCTATTTTTTGAGAAGTGGATGATTTTATACTAATTTGGTTAATACTTATATCTAAAAAATTTGATAAAGACTCTCTCATTCTAATGATTTGTGGCTGCAAACGTGGGCTCTCTATAACTATAGTGATATCAATATTATTAATCTTATAGTTTCTTTTTCTGAGAAGACTGTAGGCATGGTCTAAGATATTTTTACTATTAATATTCTTATTTTTAGAATTTGAGGGGAAATGTATACCTATATCACCCTCTGCAATGGAACCATAAATAGCATCAGATAATGAATGTAAAACAATATCGCCATCTGAATGAGCTTCAGTTGTGTATTTAGAGGCAATTTCTACACCAGCAAGAAGTATAGAATTACCATTTTGTAACTTATGCATGTCATAACCAAAACCAATGCGTGTATTACTCATAGAAGTTTCTCAATTACTTTTATATCATCTATATATGTAGCTTTAATATTATCCGGGCTAGATTTAATTATTGTGCATTTAAAATTATTTATCATCAAAAGTTCAATATCATCATCAACATTACTTTTACTCCTATTTGTATTAATTATCGATTTATAGAGTATATTTGTTTTAAAGATTTGAGGCGTAAAAGATGCCCATAAATCACTTCTATAGAGATTATAATTAATGTTTTTTTTATCTACCTCTTTGAGTGCATTAGTAATCGGATAACCCAGTGCTGAGCCATCAATATTAGGCTTAAAAGAATTTATCAATTTTTTAATGTCATTGATATTTATCACAGGTCTTGCAACATCATGAATCATAGTAAATGTAGTTTGAAGATTATCATTATAAATATATCTCATAGCTTCTCTTAAAGATTCTAAGCGGCTTGATGCACCTAGTAATACTTTTTCGTTTTTACGAATATTCTTAATTTTTACTTTATTATTAACAACAAGATATATCTTTGAGGTATCAAAATACTTAGCAAAGAAATCTCTAGAATGGTCTAACAATGATTTGTTTTTAATAATTATATTTTGTTTTAGTTGATTAGACTTAAATCTTTTACTAAAACCAGCACCCAGTAAAATAACAGATATATTGTGATTCATTTTTTTATGACTTGTATAAATATTTCATCTTTTTTAACCAAACCTAGATTATATCTGGCAAAGTTTTCGAGGGCATGTGTTGATGATGATAATTCTTGAATGTCATTTTTTAGGATATTATTGTTATGTATTATTTTAGAGATTTTAGATAAAAGTTCAGTATTTTGATTTTTCAAATAAATAAAATCAGAAATATTATTATTTTCCAAAAATAATGAATATTGCAGGTTAAGAAATACTAATACGCCAAGAACAAACAATATTTTTTTCATTTAACCGAGGTATTGATTTAGTTTATTATTATCTATTGTTGATGAGAGCTGTTCTTCTATTCTAATTAGTTGATTATACTTAGCAACTCTATCAGATCTTGACATAGATCCCGTTTTAATTAAACCAGATGATGTAGCAACAGATAGATCTGCTATAGTTACATCTTCAGTTTCGCCAGATCTATGAGATATTATGTAGTTATAATTATTCTGTTTAGCTAAATCTATTGCTGTCAATGTCTCAGTGATAGTTCCAATTTGATTCAATTTTATAAGAATAGAATTAGCTATATTCTTATCTATTCCTTTTTGAAAGATTTTGGGATTTGTAACAAAAAGATCATCACCAACTAATTGTGTATTATGGCCAAGCTTACCTGTCAACTGGGACCATCCATCCCAATCATCTTCTGATAATCCATCTTCTATAGAAATAATTGGATATTTTTTTCTTAATGATGCTAAATAACTAACAAATTCATCAGAGCTCAAGTTAAGATTTTCTGATTTTAAAGTATAAATATTATTGTTATAAAATTCACTACTAGCCACATCTAAACCAAGATATACATTTTCACCCGCTTTATAACCAGCCTTAGATATTGATTCAATAATTATTTCTAGTGCTTCAGAATTGCTATGTATATTAGGTGCGAAACCACCTTCATCACCTACAGAAGTCATCATGTTTTTTTCGTTTAACAAAATTTTTAAAGTATGGAATATTTCAGCTCCAGCTCGAATAGATTCTGTTATTTTATCGAATCCAATTGGTAATATCATAAATTCTTGAAAATCAAGATTATTATTTGCATGAGCGCCACCATTTATAATATTCATCATCGGTATTGGGAGCATAAATGAGGAATCATTTGTAAGTGATTGAAATAATGGTATTTTTCTCTGATTAGCTTGCGCTTTAGCGAAAGCTATACTTAAAGATAATATTGCGTTAGCGCCCAGCCTAGCTTTATTTTCAGTGCCGTCAAGTTCTAATAAAAAACTATCGAATGATTCTTGATCAAAATTCATATTTAGATCAATTTTATTTGATATTTCAATATTTATGTTCCCTACAGCTTTATGTACTGATTTACCTAAATAGTTAGAAGAATCACCATCTCTAAGTTCTAAAGCCTCTAGTTTACCTGTTGATGCTCCAGAAGGTGCCACGCCTCTTCCAATAGATCCATCATTAAAAATAATATCCGCCTCACATGTTGGATTACCCCTTGAATCTATAATCTGTCTGCCTAATATTTTTTTAATTTTTGACATTGAGCCTTTACTCTCCCTTTCTTACAGTATTATCAATACTTATTATTTCTTTTAATAAATTTTCCATATTATCTAACTTCATAGAATTATCACCATCACTAATAGCTTTTGAAGGATCAGGATGAGATTCTATGAATAAACCATCTATCCCGATAGCTGTTGCTGCCTTCGCTAGCGGTAATATGTATTTACTATCTCCGCTAGAAGCCCCCATTTTAGCTCCAGGTTTTTGAACAGAATGAGAAGCATCATAAACAACCGGACAGCCCATCTCTTTCATTATGACCAGTGATCTCATATCTGAAACTAAATTATTATACCCGAACATATAACCTCTTTCACACAAATATATCTCTTTGTTACCAGTCGAATATGCTTTTTCTAGAACATGTAACATCTCTTGAGGAGAAGTAAATTGTCCTTTTTTAATATTAATTGGTTTGTGAGTAGCTGATACTTTTAATATAAAATCAGTTTGCCTGCATAAAAAAGCAGGTGTTTGCAATACATCTACAACATCAGCTACTTCATCGAATGGCGTATACTCATGAACATCAGTTAAAATATTTAAATCAAGTTCGGTTTTCACTTTATCAAGAATTTTTAATCCTTCATTAATTCCTACACCTCTTTTCGAACTAACAGATGATCTATTAGCTTTATCAAAAGATGATTTGTAGATAAAGTTTATTCCAAGTTTATTTGTTAGTTCTTTTAAAAATTCTGCAGTATCTAAAGCCATTGTTTCAGATTCAATGGCACAAGGTCCCGAAATCAATGTTAGATGCTTATTAGATATAAGTTTATTATTTTGTTTCATATGATGATTTTATAAAGCTATTGAATAGTGGATGCCCTTTGATAGGTGAAGATGTAAATTCTGGATGAAATTGACACGCAAGATACCATGGATGGTTTTTTATCTCAAGCACTTCCATAAGCTCCTTCTTCCCTGAGTAACCAGAAAATATAAGGTCTGTATTATTAAACTGATTTACATATTTATTATTAACCTCATATCTATGCCTATGTCTTTCAGTTATGATATTTTTTTTGTATAGAGAATGAACAAGAGAATTATTTATAAGTGTACATTTTTGCGCTCCCAATCTCATTGTGCCACCTAATTCATCAATATTACCTTTAATAGTCCCTTTAATATTATCCTCCCATTCAGATACAAGAGATACTACTGGATGAGGTGTTTTCAAATCAAACTCTGTACTATTAGCATTTTTGAGCCCTAAAATATTTCTTGCAAACTCTATCACTGATATTTGCATACCTAAGCAAATTCCTAGATAAGGAATATTATTTATGCGTGCATAGTTTGCTGTTAGAATTTTTCCTTCAACACCTCTATTACCAAAGCCACCAGGGACGACAATGCCATGAAGTTTGTTTAATTTTTTAATATTTCTTTTTGCTATATCTTCAGAATCAATAAAATCAATTTCAATTGCATTGTTATTCTGAACTGATGCATGAAGCAATGATTCATTCAATGATTTATATGAATCAGCTAAATCAACGTACTTACCAACCATGCCAATCTTGACTTTTCTTTTACATTTATTTAATTTGTTAGTAAATGTTACCCAGGGTCTAATAACAGATTTTTTATAAGGGACTTTTAGCTTTTTAAGTATGTACTCATCTACTTTCTGATTTTTATAAAAAATAGGTATCTCATAAATCGATTTAGCATCTTGCGCAGAGAAAACAGCATCTTTATTTACATTAGTGAATAAAGATATTTTGTTTTTTGTATTTTCATCAATAGTATCTTTTGCTCTGCATAACAAAACATCTGGCTGAATACCAATTGATCTCAATTCCTTTACAGAATGCTGAGTTGGTTTTGTTTTAATTTCATTGGTAACTTCAACTTTTGGCAGTAACGTGAGATGGATAAATAATGTATGACTATCATTCATCTCCATATTTAGTTGTCTTATTGCTTCTAGAAACGGTAAAGATTCGATATCACCCACTGTACCACCAACTTCTATGAATGATATATCTACATTACTAGATCCTTTTTTTATTAGATGTTTTATCTCATCTGTAACATGCGGAATAACCTGTACTGTACTGCCTAAATATTTTCCTTCTCTTTCTTTTTTGATTACATTTGAATAAACCCTTCCAGCTGTAACATTAGAGTTTTGACTCATGCGTATGCCTACAAAACGTTCGTAATGACCTAAATCTAAATCTGTTTCAGCTCCATCATCAGTAACGTATACTTCACCATGTTGAAATGGGCTCATAGTTCCTGGGTCTAGGTTAATATATGGATCAAGTTTTTGTAAAGATACTTTATATCCTCGTAATTTAAATAAAGAAGCTAGGGAGGCGGCAGCAATACCTTTGCCAAGGGATGATACAACACCACCTGTAATAAAAATATATCTAGCCATTCAGATATGTAAATTATAGTGTATTAGGATAAAAAGATATATATTTATCTTAATTGTGAGGATATAAATTTATTATTATCACTGTATGCAAGTAAAAGCTCATTTTGCGCATAAAAAAGGACGAAATCATCTCTTTCCCATTTGGGAATTGACTGTGTCTGAAAAAGTTTCTTCAAATTCTGATGATTATATTGGTTTAGCATTATTCTCTCATTTCCTATAAAGCTTTTTAGAGTAATTGGAGCTTTTAAACGTAGATAATCATAAATACCCTCATTTTTTAGAGTATCAACATAAATTGTAATCTCTCCAAATTTTATATCATTTTTAATATCCCATAATAATGACGATGCTTGTTTGCGCTTTTCACTTTGATTAACAATATATAGTTGATTATTGTATCTAATGATAGAAATATTATTTTTGAGATTACATTTGGGATAATCATTATTTTCATTCTTGATAATTTTTATCAGATTAGAAGTTTCGTTTTTAGATAAATTGTACTGAAGTGATCTGGATATCCAGTGCTTGATAAAAATACTGTGAATATGTGAAGAAAAAGTATTAAGCTGTTTAATAGAGAGTTTATTTTCAATGATAATAGAGTTATAAATCTGCGAACAATATTCATCGGCGATAAATGCATAATCATTCTGTAGACAAATGGTATGAGAAATAGCCTTATTTAAATGCTTCCACCGATTTTTTATATTTGGAATGATTATTTTTCTTATATAATTACGATCAAACTTTAAATCATTGTTAGTTAAATCATTAACATATTCCAAATCATATAATTTTGCCGCTATTAGTATATCGTCTTTATTGATAGTCAATAATGGTCTGCATAAGATTTTTTCATTTCTATATGAAATTTTTTTAATAGATGATAAACCTTTTGGAGATGAACCTCTAACTAGTCTATATATAAATGTCTCAATTTGATCATCTTCATGGTGTCCTGTAAGAAGTGATTCATCATCATTAGTATTTTTTAATAATATTTGATATCTTTTTTCTCTCAGTCTATCTTCAATATTATTTTTTTTATTTTCATAAATATTCTTTACTTCAAGACCTATAGAATATTTATTACAAGATTTAATACAACATTCTTCCATTGCTTTAGAGTTAGCTGACATATTATGATTTATGTGAATAGCTCTAAAAGATAAGTTAGACTCATTACTTATAAGAGATGATATTTTTAATAAAAGCATTGAGTCAATACCGCCACTGACAGCAATTAAGAATTTATTTTTGGATGTACAAGAAAGGCTTTTTTTTATGGTTTCCTTTATATAGTTATGATTCAAATTGTCCATATGACATCAACTTAGCGTTTCTATTCTTTAACAATTCAGAATGAGAGGTATTATTAACTTCTTGAAGCATATCTAAAATATTAGACTTTAATGAGGAATACATTGCAGCATAGTTTCTATGTGCTGCTCCATGAGGTTCAGGAATTATTCTATCTATCAATTTATGTCCGAGAAGTTTACCTGATGTAATAGATAATTCTTCAGCAGCAATATTGGCTTTTGATGCATCTTTCCATAATATCGAAGCACAACCTTCTGGGCTTATAACAGAATATATACTATATTGTAACATTGCTAGTCGATCTGCGACTCCAATAGCTAAAGCACCTCCTGAGCCACCTTCACCAATGACAACTGATATTATAGGAGTATTGATTTTAGACATCTGATACAAGTTATCAGCAATAGCAATACTCTGATTCCTCGATTCTGCATCTATACCTGGATATGCTCCAGGTGTATCTATAAATGTTAATATAGGTATATGAAATTTTTCTGCTAATTTCATGGCTCTCAAAGCTTTTCTGTATCCCTCTGGCTTAGGCATTCCAAAATTACGATATACCTTTTCTTTAGAATCTCTACCTTTTTGATGACCAATTAACATGAATGACTCATTTTCAAGCGTGGCAAAACCGCAAATAATAGCCTTATCATCACCAAACATCCTATCACCATGAATTTCTACGAAGTCAGTAAACATATCTCTAATATAATCTAAAGTATAGGGACGTAATGGATGTCTGGCTATTTGAGAAATTTGCCAATCACTCAAGGATGAGAATATTTTTGAAATATTTTTGTCAAGATCTATTTTTAGAGATTCAATTTTTTTTATGTCTTTTTGAGATGCGTTTGCGCTAGTTTCTATTGTAGTAATTTTATTTTCAATTTCTAAAAGAGGCTGTTCAAAGTCAAGATAGTTAGGATTATATTCAGACATAAATATATTATATGAAATTTAAATCAAAATACTAATGGTATTTAATAGTAACACTATCATTACCTGTTAATGATTTAATGTCAGAAAGTAATTTATCTGTAATTAAAACATAAATATCTTTGCTTAGATTTACAGGCGCTATGAAGTCTCTAGTTTTATAGAATAGTTTAATTTGAGTTTTTCCAGACTTATATTTTTGGAATATATATTTAATTTGTGCTACTTTTTCTTTCGAAAGCAATTCTGATGGGAGGACAATGCTTAAATATTTTGAATATTTATTTCGTGCTTCAGAAAGAGTATATACTCGCTCTGCTCTCATAGATAATTGAGAATCATAATCATCTATAAATACCTCTCCACTAAAAAAAAGTAATTCGTCTTCTTTTAATATATTTTTGTATTGTAAGTATTTTTCTTCGAAAAATGAAATATTGATTTGATGTGTGCTGTCATCTACTTTATAGATAGTAATGAATTTATTTTTAGATATTTTTTGAGAACGTGAATCAATAATTATCCCAGCTATTATAGAATTAAATTTTAAGTTAGATGAATTTATAATCAATGAATTAATATTAGATATATTTTTAAGATTCATATCTGATATTTCTTTTTCATAAATTTTTATTGGATGGCTAGACAAATAATAACCCAATACTTTTCTTTCTTTAATTAATTCTCTGTTGGAGGGTATAATTCTTACTGCTTCGTATTCACTCTCAGTAATAAGATTGTCATTTGATAAGGCTGTATCAAATAATTCATTTTGACCGGCTGCCAAATCTAGTTGTTTCTTATGGCCTTGAGATATTAGCATCTGTATATTTGATATATTTTCAGATCTAGTTTTATTACTTATTGAATCAAAACAGCCAGAGGATATTAATGATTCAATAGTTCCTGAATTTACACAAGATAAGTTTACTCTAGAACAAAAATCTTCGATACTTTGATAATCACCTCCGGACTTTTTGATGTCCCATATATGTTTTGCAGCATTTTCACCAACACCCTTTATGGCCCCTAGTCCATAGTTAATTACTTTTTCTTTTAATGGAAAGAATTTATAATTTGAATTATTTATATCAGGTAGTTTTATATTAATATTTGATTGTTTACATGCCGTAAGAAGATTTATTATTTTATTTGTATTATCCATGTCCGATGATAAAGCCGCAGAGTAAAATTCAGTAGGATAGTAGCTTTTTAGGTACGCAGTTTGATATGCAAGCATTGCATAAGCAACGGAATGTGATTTATTAAATCCATATCCAGCAAATTTTTCCATCTTATCAAAAATAGACTTAGCTACATCAGTATTGATGTTATTTTCTTTACATCCTAAGATAAATCTTGAGCGATGATCTTCCATTTCTTTTTGTTTTTTCTTACCCATTGCTCTTCTTAGAAGATCAGCGTCACCTAACGAGTAATTCCCAAGAGATTTTGCAATTTCCATTACTTGCTCTTGATAGAGAATCAGCCCATTTGTTTCCGATAATATATTTTCAAGAAGTGGATGCTCATATTTAATTTCAGCACCATGCTTATTTGAAATAAAATCATCCACCATATTTGTCCCAAGTGGTCCGGGTCTGTATAGTGCAACAAGTGCCACAATATCTTCAAATTTATCTGGCTTAAGCTGGGCCATATACTTTTTCATGCCAAGAGACTCTAATTGAAATATACCTGTTGTCATTTTATCTTGAAGAAGCTTAAAAACATTACTGTCATCTAAGGGTATATCATTTAAATTAAAATTATCATCATTAACTTGAATTAGTTTTACGGCTTCATCCATGACAGTTAGTGTTGTCAAACCCAATATATCAAATTTAACAAGGCCGATAGATTCAATATCATCCTTGTCAAATTGAGTAATTAATTCATTCTTATCTTCCAAAGAATAAATAGGCATGAAATCAGTAATATTTGAGGGAGAAATTACTATACCTGCAGCATGCGTACCAACCCCTCTTGGCAATCCTTCTATTTTTTGTGCTAAATCTATAATATTTTTTACATCATCTTTAGTTTTATATTCTTTTGCTAATTCTTTACTAGATTTTAATGCTTCGCTAATCTTGATTCCTAATGAAAAAGGCACAAGCTTAGCGATATAATCAACAAAACCGTATGAAAAATCTAATACACGACCAACATCTCGTATTACGGCTCTTGCTGATAATGTACTGTAGGTAATTATTTGAGATACTTTTTCTTGTCCATAGGTAGAAATAATATGATCGATTACTTTTTGACGCTTGTTCATACAGAAATCAATATCAAAATCAGGCATAGATATTCTCTCAGGATTCAAAAATCTTTCAAAGAGTAGATTGTACTTTATAGGATCAATTGCGGTTATTCCTAGAACAAAAGCAACTAGTGACCCGGCTCCAGAGCCACGACCAGGCCCTACTGGCACATCATTATTTTTTGCCCATTGAATAAATTCCTGAACTATTAAAAAATAACTGGCAAATCCCATTTTTTGTATAACATCTATTTCCCTATCTAATCTGATTTGATATTTATTTTTATCTAAAGATGAATGAGCAATATAGTTCCTTAAACCCTCTTCGCATAAATCTTTAAAATAGGTAACATCATCTTTATTTGTTGGATTAGAAAATTTGGGTAAGTGATATTTGAATTCAGGCATCTTAAAATTACACATCTTTACAATTTCAGATACATTGCTAATCGCTGCAGGGATATCAGAAAATAATGATTTCATTTCTTTTGGTGTTTTAAAATACTGATTAAACGAATAATCGGTTTGATTTACTCGATCATCAAGCTTTGTCTTTGTATTAATTGCAACCTTAACTTCATTAGCTTCAAAGTCAGTCTCTGCCATAAATAAAACATCGTTAGAAGCAACGACAGGTAATTTAAGTTTAGAAGCAAAATATAAAGATTCATTGATATAATTATTTTCATTTGATCGATCTGTTCTATCTATTTCAATATAAAACTTACTCTGATATATTTTTGATATATGTTTTAATATTTCCTCAACAATTGTTAATGGATTATTTAAGATATTAACTCCACAAAGTCCATTCCTTCCTCCTGATAAGCAAATTAAGTCAGAGTTATATTTTTTTAAGATATCTAAATCTGCACCTAAATATGAGGATCTAGATGTATGTATGAATGAAAGAATTTTATTCAGATTATGATAACCGTTAATATTTTGACAAAGTAGGACAATATTACCTAATTTTTTACTATCATTACTAAAAATTGGTATTTCACAACCTATAATCGGCTTCACATTAGAAGCTATACATTTGTTATAGAATTTAATAGCGCCAAATATATTTAGATGATCAGTTAGTGATAAAGACTTAATATTATTTTTTAAAGCAGTTTTAATTAGGTCATCTATTTTTATAGTCCCAGATCCTAATGAATAACATGTATGTAAATGTAAATGTGTAAAGTTATCTAGATTCATTTTAGGAAAGATTCTCTATGATAAATGGTTTTTCCCAAACGAACTAAAGTAGATAAATGATGTTTAGTCCCATATCCTTTATTATGAGAGAATTTATATTGCGTAAATTTCTTACTTAAGAAAAACATTTCATTATCTCTAGCTACCTTTGCAATAATCGATGCAGCGGAGATTTGCTGAATCAAGTTATCACCTTTTATTATAGTTCGTGTTTCAATGTTAGTCTCAGGGGCATATTTACCGTCTATTAATACCAAATCAGCTTTGATTGTTAGATTATCAATAGCCCTTTTCATACTAAGAAGTGTTGCGTGATGAATATTAAGACTATCAATTTCATCTCTAGTAGCAATCCCTATGGAAACTGCAGCAGCTTTATCTATAATGATATTAGCTAGGTATAATCTATTTTTAACACTAGTATTCTTTGAATCTGTCAAATTACATATAAGTTCATCATCATTGAAAATAACTGCAGCTGAGTATACAGAACCAATCAGGCTTCCCCTTCCAACTTCATCTATGCCAGCTATTATTTTTCTTGATTTCATTCAAATGGTATATAATGTTCATTCTATCAATCAAGACGAATAATTAACATATGATTAGTAATAAAATTAGAGTAGGAGTTATTGGATTAGGATATCTTGGAAAATTTCACTATCAAAAATACAAGTTAAATAGGTCTGTGAATCTAACGTCCGTAGTAGATCAACAAATCGAGAATTTAGACTTCATTGATAGTAAAAAAATTATAAAAACAGATAAATATGCAAATATCATTGAGAATGTAGATGCTGTTTCAATAGTGACACCGACAAATACACATTATAAAATTGCAAAGTTTTTTCTAGAAAACAAAAAACACGTCCTACTAGAAAAACCAATGACTGAGACAGTCACACAAGCGAATAAACTAAATAGTTTAGCAAAAAGAAATAAATGTATACTTCAAATAGGACATTTGGAGCAATTTAATCCTGCGGTAAAGAAACTTAAACAAAGCTTTAAGAATCCTCAGTTTATAGAAGTACATAGATTATGTCAGTTTAATCCTAGAGCTAATGATGTTGACGTTGTATTAGATCTAATGATTCATGATATTGATATAGTTATGTCACTTGTTAAAAAAAGAATCAAAAAAATATCAGTTTCAGGTAAAAAGATAATTACAGATTTAACTGATATTGCTAATGTAAGAATAGAGTTTAGTGATAATATTATAGCGAATCTTACAGCAAGTAGAATTAGTACAAAAAATGAGAGAAAAATGAGGATTTTTTCTAAAAAAGCTTATTATTCAATAGACTTCATAAATAGTGAACTCAAGCAATTAATTAAAAATGATAAAAATAAATTTATTACAAAAGTTTTTAAATTCAAAAAAGCTGACTCACTAAAAGAAGAAATAAATAATTTTATAAATACATGTTATGGCAAAGATATCTCTATGACTGATGGAGTTGCAGGTGAGAATGCACTTAAAGTAGCAAAGAGAATTACAAAAGGGTTCTAATAAATGAAAATATTTGATCTAAAAAATCAATACAAAGAATTTGGGCATATTATTGATAAAGATATATTAAATATCTTGTCATCTGGAAACTATATCTTAGGTGAAAATGTAAAAAGATTTGAAGAACTGAGTAGAAATTTCTTAAATTCAAAATATACTGTAAGCTGTAATTCAGGAACTGATGCACTTGTTTTATCTTTGAGAGCATTAGGAATTGGATCAGGCGATACTGTAATAACAACGCCATTTACATATTTTGCAACAGCTGAAGCAATATCACTAGTGGGTGCGAGTCCTATTTTTGCAGACATAAACCCTCATACTTTTAATATTAACCCAAAAAGAATAGTCAAATTAATAACAAGAAAAACAAAGGCTGTTCTTTCAGTTAACCTATTTGGTCAAGCTGCTGAGTTAGGTGAAATCAA
>Ga0129342_1000149_pt1 | contig 26336 bp, 9 predicted proteins | sample CPBDNA_5_FD_94426 | JGI IMG/M metagenome (GOLD analysis project Ga0129342, IMG submission 94426) | Freshwater to marine salinity gradient microbial communities from Chesapeake Bay, USA - CPBay_Sum_15_0.2_DNA | ecosystem: Environmental > Aquatic > Marine > Coastal | place: USA: Chesapeake Bay...
GCAGCATCAGTGAAATTGTTATTTTTTCTTCTGGTGCGGGATATTTTCCAGTTTTCTCAACTACAACCTCTGGTCAGGCTTTTATTGATAGGGGTGTTTTTGGTACGGTAGCAGCCGCACATACTGTAGGAACATCATCCGTTTTTAGTGGTGATTTCAATATTGTTGATGACGAAATTTTCTTCTCTGCCCCTCCATATGGAAAGCAGGGCCCTGCTGGATTGGAAACAGGATCAACATTTTCTGGAAGAATGTTCTCTAGAAAACTCGATCCATATCAAACAAAAGATTATAATGTCATTTTTGACGATATATCTTTAGATTTTACTGGTGTTGCTGGAACTCAATTTGCACTGACATCAAATTTAAATGACATCACTTCTGCATATAACAATGTGAATGCAGGATCCGATATTGGAAATAACCCCTTTGTTTTGATTAATAATGTAATTCAAACTCCTGGATTGGATTTTGAAGTTACGGACTCGACTTCTAATGATATTAATTTTTTAAGCGGAGTTCCTCGTGCTGGTAGAATCATTAGAGTTGGATTGACAACTGGTTCTGGTTACTACTACCCACTGGCAGCGTCTGGCAAGGTCGGCATTGGGTCTACGGGAACGGTCAGTGTCATTCAACTTACTGGCGGCGGGCAGGGGTATAGAAACGTTCCTGATGTTCGTATACGGTCTGCAGAGGGATCTGGAGCCATTGCAACCGCATATCTCGGTGTAAATACGACAACAACATATAGTATTTCCACTGCAACATATAATGAAGTAGTTGGAATCATGACCTTTACTACTTCATCATCTCATGATTATCAAGTTGGAGATCGAATTAGACTGGTTGGTGCAGGCATAACTGTTGTACAGAATCTTCCTGCCAGAAATATAACAACTTTTGCTTATACTTATACCACTGGTATTGCGACCATCACAGTTGACTCTGGTCACTATATTGGGACTGGATCGAATCAATCTAGGCATCTTCTTGTAGAAGGAGTTTTAGTAACTGATCCCGATTTAAATACAGTTACATTTAGAGAAGATGGATATCCTATTGTTTCTATTGCAAGTACACAAGTAGTAGAAATTCAGGCAGGAATTGGAACAACATCTTACACATATGATAGTGGCGGAACTGTAAAAACTGGTATTGATACTAATATTCTTGAGGGAAGAAATCTTGTAGGTTTCGATTTAATCGGCGCCACTGCAGATACCTTCACGGCTTTTGTTGGTATTACTACTCATGCTCATAATTATGTTTCTGGTGGTACTGCAACTAAGGCACATGCTGGTATTATTACTGGACTCGGTATTGTAGATCCTGGTGCAAATTATTTCATTCCCAAAACTATTTCTTTTGTAGATTATGAACCTTCTAATGGTGTTACTACAATTACCGCAGTTGGCGATGCAATTGGAATTGTTACTACAATTGCAAACGTCTATTACACAGATGCTACTGGTATTGCCACAATCCAAGGCACAAATCTTCATGGACTCTCTGTTGGCGATGTTGTCAAACTTACTGGAATTGGATTTAGTACTCCTATTGGGGATCTTGAATATCCACTGAGACAACCCTACTATGAGGTAAAGTCCACTCCGAGTACAATTGATTTTACTGTAAATCTCGGCATTTCTACTCTGGGTGTCCACACACATCAACAATCAACAGGAACGTTCCAAACTTATGCTCCTCATGGAGTAAAGACGGATGACTTTGTGGTTGCTGCTGGTGTTGCAATGACCACTAATTACTGGCCAGAGTTGAATATCTATGATGCAGTTTATGATGGTGCATCTGGAATTATTACAGTAACTACAACGACACCACACTATCTCTCTGAGAGGGATTTTGTAATCATGTCTGGAATTGCCATGACATGCAATTATGATGGCGGAGTTGGCATTCTTACTTTCCCCAGAGTTACCGATCCATACTATAACGGATCTCAGGTAGACACAGTGGGTACTTCAACCATCTTCTCTTCGTTTGTTGGAACATCCACGATTACTCAGTACAGTTACGATGGAAGTGGAACTGTACAACATGTCTATAGATATCCACTTCCATATCTTGATGCTTATGGTTTGGTATCCGATCAGTTTGGTGACGGACAATATGTCCTAGAGAAACTTGATAATGCCAATTTCCGTGTTCAGTCTGGATTAGTTACTTCTAGATGGATGTATTCCAGAGGTGGTACTGTAGAAAAACCAGTTTATCTTGAAATTTCGGAACCAATCGGTTATTTCAATCTTCCACTAATTTATAATGAAGATTCTGTTGGATACACCACAAGTGGCATCGGCACAAATGCAACTGCAGATGTTGCCGTCAATGTTGATGGTGAGATTGGTGTATTTGATGTTAAAGAAGAGGGTGTGGGATTTAAAGTCAATGATGCGTTGACTATTGCTGGACTTTCTACGGACCCAAGAGTGGGAGTTCTTACGGAGTTCCAATTAAATGTTATTGAGATTGGAAATGATAAATTCTTTGGATTTTATCCTGGTCAATTCGTTCTCTTTGATGATATTTCGGAATTCTTTAATGGACTGAGAAAGAAATTTACACTCTCCGTTACCACTGCTGGTGTAACCGAAATTCTCAGTCTCAAGACTGTAGAAGGTAGTGATATGGATGTCACAAATAACATTTTCATCTATATCAATGACATTCTCCAGACCCCAGGAGAAGCATATAGCTGGAAGGGCAGTAGAGTTCTGTTTACGGAAGCTCCAAAGGAAGGATCTAAGTGTTCCGTTTTCTATTATAGAGGATCTTCTATTGATGTTGAGGAGATTGAACCTCCAGCAACAATTAAACCTGGAGATATCATTCAGATTAAAGAAAATAAATTGGATGTTCTCGATAGAGACCAGTTTGAGAGAATGTCCAAGAGAATCGTTGCCTCCGATGTACTTGAAACCTTTACCTATGATAGTTTGGGTATTAACACATCTCAGGATGCAGAGAGACCACTTTCTTGGGAAAAACAGAAGTCTGATAAAATTATTTCGGGTGTCTATTATTCTAAGAACAGATTAAATTATAGAAGTAAAATTAGTCCAGTTACTAGAATTATCAATAACGTCGGACAAACAGATGATGCGATATATGTCCAAAATGCGTTTCCAACATTCAGTGAAATTGATCTTTTGACTGAAGAAGATAGACACATTGAAATTTTCGAAGAAAGAGAGATCGAACCAGCAATTATTACTACAGTAGTATCTACTTCCTCTAGTATTTCTAATTTAAGTATTGCTTCTTCTGGTGTTGGATATCTGAATGTCACAAATCCAGAGATTTCTATCTCTGGCGCAAAAGTGACAAGAAAGGATCCAATGGTCGATTGGAAATTTGATGTGATTACAGGAGAAATCTATTCTTCAAACTTACAGGCCATCACTCAATATGAACCCATCATTGCAGTTGGCAGTAGTAGTCAATACATCAATACTCTTAGTGGTTTCTTCTGGGAAAGAGGAAATATTGGATTTGGTGGAACAATAACCTTTAATGCCATTGACGTTGGAGTAGAAGGATCCAATTATAGAACTATTGCGGTTGGTGAATATGCAGCTGCTGCGACTGCAGTCGCATACGGCGATACTGTTGGTCCTTGGACGGAATTGAATCTTATCGAACAGAGACAAATTCCTTCTATTGGTCTTAGTGTTGACTATCCAACTACTTTTGATAGAGAATTTAATGATGTGATGTGGGATCCTACCGCTGGATCTTGGGTTGCCATTGGATTTGGTGGATCCATTTTCACTGGTGTTGGAATTGGAACAACAACTCTTTATAGTCAGTATTCTGGTACTCCACAGACACTTCATGGCATTACATATGCACAAAATGAATATATTGTTGTTGGAAATGGTGGTGCTATTCTTGCTTCTAATAAAGGTAGAATTTGGGGACTTAAGACCAGTAATACCTTAAAGAATTTGAAAGATGTTATCTATGACGGAAGTAGATTTGTTGCTGTTGGTGATCAAGGTACTATTGTTACTTCAACTGATAAAAACTTCTGGTTCCCATTTAGCGAAAATCTTCCAGCAGGCACCACTTCTCCTGCAACCTTTGATTTTGATAAACTGAGATATAAGGATGGAATCTATGTTGGCATTACCACACTGGGTGAAATTTATTATTCTTTAGATCTTGCAAACTGGAACTATAGATATAGTGGCCAAAGTCAACCAGTTGGAGATCTAGTGTTCTCTGATTTTGGTTTAGAGGGCAGACTTATTGTTGTTGGTAGTTCTGGAACTGCATATTACGCAGAACCAATCTTCAACAGAGCAACTGCAACTTGTGCCGTTACAAATGGCGGAGTTTCTACTGCAGTGATTATCAATGGTGGTTTTGGATATGAATACGACACTAATCCACCAGTAGTTGTACAGACAGATACGCCAAAGAGAGAAACTGTATATTCCTTCAAGACAGTTGGTGATTTTGGAACAATTGTTGGAATGAATACCTTTATTACTGGAATTGGATTTAGTGTTCCACCAAAACTTGAATTCTATCTCAAGTCCGAATTTAATGATAATACTAATCTTGGATATGGATACTCTTCTTTAAATGCTTTTGGTATTAATAATTCCCAACTCCAAATAGGTGATTATTTCGTAATTTACGATAGTCCAGTAGTTGTTGGACATGCCTTAACTGGAATCAGTACTCACGTTGGTGGGTACAATAACTATCCAACAAATAAAGTTGGAATTATTTCAGAAGGCGAGAATTTGAATGGATTGTTCAGAGTCGATGATGTTACTGTGCCTGATGTGGTAAGTGGTATTGTTACTGTTACTTGTTCATTCTTACCTGGACCAAATAGTAATAGTCAAATTCAAGTTGGAATTGGTACTACAGCAATTAGTGATTATTATGGTAAGTATTCTTGGGGTAAAATTTACGATTTCCAGAATAGAATTTCTGGAAATCCAGAGAACTTCTTTGTCAATGTTGATGCTGGATTGGTTGGACTTTCCACTGCTGCACAAATCAGTAGAACGAAGCCTCTTACATAACGTCTATAAATAAAGAAAAAATCAGCTCGGTTAAAATGCCCGCCATCATTTCAGACCAATTTAGAATTCTCAACGCAGAGACTTTTGTGAAAAGTTTTGTTGGCGTTGGTTCTACAGTTAATAAGTATTATACTTTTATTGGACTACCAAATTCCACGAATCCTGAGGGTGGCGGTGTTAGTGATTGGAACACTAACACACCTTCGCCATTAGATGGTTTTAAGGAAGAGGGTGAAGTAAAAGAATCTATTATTGCCCTGAAGAAAGTTACTGATAAGGATGTCCGCAGACTTATTAGAAAAGTAAACTGGGTTGCGGGACAAACCTATGAGATGTATAGACATGACTATAACATCTATAATTTGACTCCAACTACTTCACAGGCAAATCTGTATGAAGCAAATTATTATGTTGTCAATGAAGATCTGAGAGTTTATATTTGTTTGCAGAATGGATCTGACCCCGAGAATCCAAAAGGTCGTCCTTCTTACGATCAACCACAATTTATTGACTTAGAACCAAGAGCTGCTGGTACATCTGGTGATGGATATATTTGGAAATATCTTTATACCATTAAACCATCCGAGATCGTAAAATTTGATTCTATTGAGTATATTCCAGTTCCAGAGAACTGGGGTGTGCAGGGAGAGACTGTATCTACCAAAAATAATGCTATTGATGGAAAAATTGAAGTCGTAGTTATTGATAATAGAGGTACGAGTTATCAGCCAATCTCCACTTCATTTGCAAATATTCCCATCCTTGGCGATGGAACTGGTGGAAAGGCAACGATTACAATTGACTCTTTCGGTAAAGTATCCGAAATCTTTGTTACTGATGGTGGTAAAGGATACACTCATGGAAATATTCAGTTCTATCCAGGTGCTCCTGGAAGTGAGGCTGGTGGTCCATTAGAAAACCTCACTAACACTGGTATTGGTACTACAGCAAGAGCTCAATTTGGAGTGATTATTCCTCCTAAAGGTGGGCATGGTTATGACATTTATCGTGAACTTGGTGCATATAGAGTTCTTCTCTATTCTAGATTTGAAACTCAAGAGACAAACCCAGACGTTATTGAGGGCAATGACTTTGCCAGAATTGGAGTTCTTAAAAATCCCACTGTATTTGGAAGTGACAAAGAACTTCTAGATACATCAGTTGTCAGTGGTCTTCAGGCACTAAAACTGTCTGGTGTTTCTACACAGACAACTTATGCCGTGGATTCTACCATTACTCAAACAGTTGGACTTGGATCTACCGCCATCGGTATGGTTGCATCATGGGATCCCGTTACTGCAGTTCTTAAGTATTATCAACCAGTTGGTCTTGCTAAGAGTGAGAGTGGATATAAAATTATTCCATTCACCTCAAATCCAGATGCAGGATATGGAGTTACTATCAATGGTAGTTCTGTAACTGGACCAGTTTTGTCGTTGAACACTGATTTCAACGGTATTACAACGTCAATAAATAATACGACATACCAGTTAGGCATTAACTTCGTCGCTGGTATTGCTTCGGCAGAATACAACAAGAAATCTGGAGAGCTTATCTACATCGATAATAGGACCGCAATTCCCAGATCATCTAGTCAGAAGGAAGACATTAAAATCGTACTGGAGTTCTAAAGAACAATGCCACAAAATACTAACCTCAATGCGTCTCCATATTTTGACGATTTTAGTGAAGATAAAAATTATCAAAAGGTATTATTCAAGCCAGGACTCCCTATTCAGGCTAGGGAATTAACGACTCTGCAATCGATCCTTCAGAATCAGATTGAGAAGTTCGGTAAGCATTTCTTTAAAGAAGGATCCGTTGTTATTCCTGGTCAGATTGCATATGATTCGGATTTCACCGCAGTAATGATTGACGAGACCCACCTGGGTCTACCAGTTAATCTTTATCTGAATAGTTTGGTTGGCAAAACAATCAAAGGCGAAGATAGTGGTGTAACTGCTAAGGTAGAAACCTTTATCACCAATTCTACGTCTGATCTTGGTAACTACACTCTGTATGTAAAGTATCAGAGTTCTAGTGAAACCGACTTTGCCAGACAGACATTCTCTGATGGGGAAAACCTTATTACTCTTGATGAGGTTCAATACGGACTTTCTAATATTAGATCTGGTTCTAGTTTTGCAACTACGACTATTTCCAGTTCTACTAGGACTGGTTCAGCTGCAAAGATTGCTGATGGAGTATACTTTATTCGTGGTTTCTTTGTAAATGTTCAGTCGCAAACAGTAATCCTCGATCAGTATTCTAATAGACCTAGTTATAGAGTTGGTTTGTTGGTAACTGAGGAGTTAGTCACAGCATCCCAAACGAATTCGGATTTGTTTGATAATGCTAGGGGATTTTCTAACTTTGCTGCACCAGGTGCTGATAGATTTAAAATTTCCACAACTCTCATCAAAAAGTCGTTGAATGACTTTGATGATGAAAACTTTGTAGAACTTCTAAGAGTAGAAAATGGAATTCTCTCTAAGTTTGTTAAAGATAGTAATTATAATCTCATTAGAGATGAATTAGCCAGAAGAACCTATGACGAATCTGGAGATTACTATGTAAGACCATTTACTCTCTCCACCAGAGAATCTCTGAATGATAGACAGGGCAATAATGGTGTATATTTTGAAAATCAAAAAACAAAAGGAGGAAATATTCCTTCCGATGATCTCCTGACTCTTTCTGTAAGTCCTGGTAAGGCTTACATTAGGGGATATGAAGTAGAAACTATCAATACTACAAATATCGATCTACCAAAGGCAAGAACAACTCTTACACAAAAGAATGAGTCCCTTTCCTTTACTCTGGGTAGACAAATTGAACTCAATAATGTATATGGTTCTACTCCTGTTGGATTTGGAACCACATCCATGGTTCATTTGTATGACCAAAGAACAACAACACCAGGCACTGCATCTGGAACAAAAATTGGTGTTGCTAGAGTATATGATTTAAAACTCAAGAACTCTGAGTATCAAGATGCGACAACAAAGTTTGAGGCATCTCTTTATGATGTTCAGACATTTAGTTATTTGAATCTGAATGCAACATCGACTCTCTCTAGACCTGCCTTTGTTGAGGGACAGAGCAGTAATGCATCTGGATATTTGTATGAAGATATGTCAGATACCAACCAAATGGTACTGTATCAGGTATCTGGATCTTTCCAATCGGGTGAAGAAATTATCGTAAATGGTGAAGTATTCAATAGATCGATCACTAGAGCAAAGGATTATAGATTTGATGATGTACACCAAATCGTAGGAAACTCTGGTGTCCCATTTACTGCAGATCCAATCTTGAATCTTGGTAAACTTCTGGCACCTGCAGGAACACAATATACGATTTCTGCTGCATCTGGTGGTGTTTCTACGGTTACTTCTGCAAATGCATCATTTGCAGTTGGAATCAAAACGGGTGATATTGTTCAGTACACAAAAACTGGCAATACAGTTCCAACTTACAACAGAGTATCTGCAGTTAATACTGCATCTAAAAACGTTGTACTTGCTGCTACAACTAACGTTACTGGAGTTTGTGATGGAACTCTGCCCTCTGGACAGATAACTACAAATGACTTTTTTAACGTTTCTTTAGAGGTCAAGAATGATGGAGATGCATATCTCTTTTCAGATCTAACAAGATCTAACGTATCTAACGTAGACCTGACATCTTCTTCTATTGTATTCAGAAAGTCCTATGCAGTATCTGTTGCTGGAGGTGCTTTCAGCCAGGTTCTCGAAACCGATCCAAACTTGACTCTGGAACCTTTTGATGAAGAGGATTATACTCTATCATTTGATGATGGAACTATTGAACCACTCACGGATCAAAAACTCACCGTTTCTGGTAGAACGGTAACTCTGAGTAATATCAGCACTAACGGTGATGGAAAACTGACTGTTACTTGGAAAAAAATTAATCTCAAACCCAAAAAGAAGGTTTATCAGAGATGTAGTATTTCTTTGATCGATAAGTCTTCTAAGAGTGGTTCTGGAACAGGCGTAGAAAAATTAGATGATGGACTGACATACAGCACGATTTACGGAACTAGAGTTCAAGATAGAAGAATCTCTCTTGGTATTTCGGATGTTGCTCAGGTCATTGGTATTTTCGAGTCTTCCACTTCTTCTGATCCAGCACTTCCAAAACTTACCCTCGTAAATTTAAATTCAAATATCTTAAATGCGATTAAGGGCGAAACTCTTATTGGTCAAGATTCTGGTGCAGCCGCAGCATTCGTTGCAACCAATGGAACTAACGAAATTGAGTTTGTATATCTAAATGAAAATGTCTTTAGTAGTAATGAGTTAGTTAAATTTAGAGAATCTAATATTTCTGCAAACATTTCTGGGATCATTCCTGGTGATAGAGATATTAAAGACAACTTTGAATTTGATCCTGGACAACTTAGAGAGTATGTTAACTATTCTGCCATTATCAGAAAGTCTGCCTCTTCTTCTCCCTCCAGAAAACTTAAAGTAGTTTATAACAACTACTATATTGATTCTTCGGATCCTGGAGATTTCGTAGTTATCAATTCTTATGATGCTGACAGATATACCTACGATCTTCCTACGGTAGATAGACTTCCTGCATCTGACATTATTGATTTTAGACCAAGAGTAACATCATTCTCTGGCGCATTATCTCCATTTGAATTTGAGTCTAGAACTTTTGACCCATTAACATCATCTTCTACTCACATCATTGCTAAAGATAAATCTACAAATCTTTCTTATGATTATTATGTTGGTAGAATTGATAAACTTTACTTGACAAAAGAAGGCATTTTTAGTCTTCAGAAAGGTGTCCCTGCGGATGTGCCCAAAGTACCTAATACTTTGGATAATGCTCTGGAAGTTGCGACAATCTATGTCCCTCCATATGTTTATTCTGCAGACCAGGTAAGAACACGTCTTCAGTCGCACAAGCGATATAGAATGAAGGATATTGCGGGTATTGAAAAGAGACTGAAGAATGTAGAATATTATACTTCACTTTCTCTTTTGGAAAGTGAGACCGCTAACATGACTCTGAGGGATCCTCAGACTAACTTGGATAGATTTAAGGCAGGTTTCTTTGTTGATAACTTTAAGTCTATTCTTGGTGGTGATATTCAAAATGTCCAATTTAAGGCAAGTATTGACACTGTTGCTGGAAGATTGAGACCATCTCACTATACGACATCTATTGATCTTCTGTTGGGTTCGGAAGTTGTTGTTGGTGCGGCTACATCTGCCAACCCATCTGCAGACTATCGATTTGTAAGTGACCTCGGCGATACGAACGTTGTGAGAAAGGGTGACGTTGTGTGTCTTAACTATTCTAATGTAACGTATATTGAGAATAAGTTTGCTACGAGAACTGAAAACGTAAACCCATTTGCAGTTGTCAACTGGATTGGTCAAATTGAACTGAATCCATCTAGTGATACTTGGATCGAGACTAGAAGAAGTGCCAGAACCTACGATATTGAAGGTAGTTTTAGTGCCTCTATGGCGATTACTGGTGCAGATAGTAATACTGGTATGTCTCCAGTTGATTGGGGATCTTGGGAGACTACTTGGACTGGACAAAGTGTCAGTCTTGGTGGCGCTATTGAAACTATTTCAAGAGATATTGGTTCTACCAGCTCTCAAAGTCGTGGCGGTTTCCAAGGTGGTCGCGGTATTCCCATTACTACTACAACTACCACAACAAGTAGAACGACAACCTTCAGAAATCAGACAACTACTACAACTAGAAACCAAACCAGAGAAGGCATTCAGTTCCGTGTTGGTGAGAGATTCGACTCTACCAGCCTTGGTGATAAAGTAGTCTCTCTCGATGTTGTCGCAACGATGAGATCGAGAAATATTGAATTTATTTGCAGAAGACTGAAACCTAATACCAGACTCTATTCATTCTTCGATAACGTTGATATGAATAGGTACACTGTACCCAAACTGATTGAAATTGAAATGGTCAGTGGTACTTTTGGTACTGGAGAAGTTGTTCAGGGATCTTTAGGTTCTGCCAACGTTAGATTCAGACTTGCACAACAAAACCACAAGTATGGCCCATACAATGCTCCAACTGAAGTTTATAAAGTAAATCCATATTCTCCTGCCGATGGATTGTCATCGACATACTCTTCTACAGCAACAGCATTGAACGTTGATACTGCATCTCTGGAACTCCAGTCTGCATCTGGATTCTTTGGTTATGTAAGTAAGGGAATGAGATTAGTTGGTCAATCGAGTGGTGCTATTGCTACCGTTAAGGACATTAGACTGATTACTGATCAAGCAGGCGTGTTGATTGGATCTATGTTTATCCCCGATCCCGTTACTCCAGCTACTCCTACATTTGACACTGGTACAAAGACATTCACGTTGTCTTCTAGTTCTACTAATGAAACTATTTCTGGATTCACTGATAGTTCTGCCGAAACAAACTTTACTTCTCAAGGTACTCTACAGAATGTAGAGGAATCTACTCTGAGAATGAGAAATGCAGATGTTCAAAGAATTCCTAGATCGGATTCTAGAACAATTACTGAGACCGACACTAGATTAGTTGCTGATACTACATTTAGTAATAGAACAACTCAACAAACAAGATGGGTTGACCCTCTTGCCGAATCTTTTGAGGTTCCAGATGTAAATGGTGTATTCCTCACCAAGTGTGATGTGTTCTTTAGAACTAAGGACTCTAAGAGTTTGCCAGTTACTCTCCAAGTTAGAACTTTGCAAACTGGTTTGCCAACCCAAACAATTCTGCCATTTGGTGAGGCAATTCTCGATCCAGATAATGTTGTGGTTTCTGAAGATGGAACAAAGGCAACTACTTTTGAGTTCCCATCCCCTGTTTATTGTGAAGGTGGCGGTGAATATGCATTGGTTCTTCTTTCGGCATCTAATGAGTATACCGTCTTCATCTCCAGAATGGGAGAGGAAGACATCACCACAGTAAATAGACCAGATTCCGAGAAAATTATTGTTTCTCAACAACCACTCCTCGGTTCTCTGTTCAAGTCACAGAACGGTGCTACTTGGGATCCCAGTCAGTTTGAAGATCTTAAGTTCACTCTCTATAGAGCAGAGTTCGCAGCAAATCAAGGAAACGTTAGGTTCTATAATCCCGATCTAGATGTCGGTAACAGACAAATTGCTGCTTTAAGAAGAAATCCACTTGATATGGTTTCTAGAAATGTAGTTGTTGGTCTTGCTAAGAGTCTGACCTCCACAGAAGCAGCTGCATTAACACCTGGTATTACAATTCAACAACAAAACAATAGTAACTTTAAAGCAAAACTTTCTAAGGTTCTCGGTGCGGTTGGAGTCGGAAGTGACCTCGTTCTCAGTTCTATCGGTGCAGGGTTCACTAGTGGTTCCGTCGTTTATAGTAACGTTCCTCTCATCGCTAGAACTGGTAATGGTTCTGGTGCTAAGGCAAATATTCACGTCAACGGTGGTGTTGCTGTTGCTGCAACAGTTGCTATCGGTGGAACAGGATATTCTGCTGGCGATATCTTGACGGTTAATGCAGTAGATACAGGCGGATTTGGTAAGAATCTTCTTCTCACTATTCCAAATGAAGTTGGTATTATTAGTGCATTCAACACCTTAGTTATTGATAATATTCAGGGATCTCCTAAAGTCGATGCATCTTCTAATATTGTTTATGTTGGTGCTGGTGGTTCTACAATTCTCAATGGTGCCACTATCCAGTTTACTGATACTGTAACCGATGGTCTCCACTTCAGAGTCAAACACTCCAATCATGGAATGTATTCTGGACTTGATAGAGTATCTCTATTTGGAATTGAAAGTGATGTAAAACCAGAAAAGATTACAGCATCCTATGATTCATCTCAAACGGATGATCTCCCTGTAACTTCTGTTGGTATTTTCACCGCCTTTGAAAACTATCCTGTCGATGGTAACAATCCTGGATATGTTAAACTTGGACAAGAGATTATTCGATACACTGGAGTTTCCACCAGTAACGGAACAATCACTGGTATTACTAGAGCAATCGATGATACTAAATCTGGAGATTATAGTGAAAATCAAGTCGTCTTTAAGTATGAACTCAATGGCATATCTTTGAGAAGAATTAACTGCGAGCACAGTTTCGAATCTACTGATTTGTCCAAATATCCTCTCGATATTGATCATTACTGGGTGAAGGTTGGTGTTTCCAGTAGAGGAACCGACCGTGGAGTTGCCGCATCTCTTCCAGCACTTTACTTTAATGAAACTAAGTCTGCTGGATCTTATGAGAATCAACATTCTATCGTTGGTTCTCAGAATGTTCCTAGAGCAACTCAAAACGTTCCATTTAACTCTCTGAGAACAAACGTTTCTATCCTTCAACCAGAAGGAACAGGAGCCTCTGCAAGAGTCAGAACTTTCACGGGCAACAGCCCAGATGGTTCTCTTCAACCCTTTGTTGATCAGGGATTTGAACCAGTTTCTCTTAATAGTAACAATCCATTTAATTCTCCAAGAATCATTGCCTCTAAAGTCAATGAACTTGCTAGACTCCAAGATTTTCCTGGCAGAAAGTCTTTCACGATGGAGTTTACACTCTCTACAGAGGATACCAAAGTAAGTCCAATGATTGACTTGGATAGAGTCAATGTCATCACTACGATGGATAGAATTAATGATAAGATTGATAATTATGCTACCGATCTGAGAGTGAATTCTCTTGATAGGGATCCAAGTGCTGCAATTTATCTGTCCAAACCAGTAAATCTTGAAAAGTCGGCAGATGGATTGAAAGTAATGTTTGATGCTTACAGACATTCCACTAATGATATTAGAGTTCTTTACAGAATCTTTAGACCTGATACTCCTGCGGAATATCAACTATTCGAACTCTTCCCTGGTTATGATAACCTTGATGGTGATGGAGTGACAATTGATATTTCTAAGAATAGTGGTTTGCCTGATAGAAGAATCACCGCTTCTAATGCTTTAGATGATTATCGCGAATATGAATACAATGTAAGAGATCTTCCTCCTTTCACAGGATTCCAGATCAAGATCATTATGACTGGTACTAACTACGCTTATGTTCCTAAGATTCGCGATCTGAGAGCAATTGCATCCATCTAACATGCACTTAAGAGTAGAAAATCATGTAGGCCTTGTCAGAGATACGAATTCTAATGCAATTCTCAATACCTCTGACAAGGACTATGATGAGTATATAAAACTGAAGTCAAAGGCATTAAGTGAAAAAGAAAAAATTGCTAACCTCGAAAGTGAGGTTAGTGAATTGAAAGATATGGTAAAACTACTATTGGAAAAATTGGATAAATAGTTAAAATCCGACCCTGTGGATAATGGCAGCAAGAGTTATTAATTTGGTGGTTGATCAGGGAGTAGATTTTGAAGCCACATTTACTATTCAGAATACTAATGGTTCCCCATTAAATCTTACGGGATATACTGCGGAATCCAAGATGAAAAAACATCCTGGGGCAACAAAATACTACCCGTTCGTAATTTCATTTCCCAATAGACTAGCGGGACAATGCAAAGTTTCGTTTGCATCGACGGCAACTGCTGCAATAGAGGGCGGTAGATATGTCTATGATTTGGTATTAGTTTCGCCCAATTCATATAAAACCAAACCAATTCAAGGCAATGTTCTCGTTGTACCTGGAGTTTCCTGATGACAAATTATCTTGTACAGGTAAATCAACCAGGTGATTATAGAGTTGGAGTTGACTATGAAATTCCAACAAAATCAATTCAATATGGAAATATTGTTATTGATGATATTAGTGGTGGATTTGATGGGTCACAACTCAATTTTCCACTAAATGATGGGGGAAATCCTTATGCCCCAATCAACGATCAACAACTTATAGTTGTTAAGAATGGGGATGTACAAAACCCAGCAACAGATTTTACTATTTCTGGTGCCGAGATTATCTTTACTCAGGCACCACTAGCCAATGATGATGTCTTTATCATCGCACTTGCTACTACTGCCGACTTAACTAGAACTATCAACTATGTGATAGATAGTGGCAGTTCTGATATGCTTTCTGGTAACAAAGGAAAGGTAACACTTGATGTTAGTGGTGTTATTGATTCGGTTACAGTTCTTTCGGATCAGACTGGAAACGTAGCTTTTGAGATCTCGAAGTCTAATTTTACCAACTATCCTACTTTTACCAGCATTACTGGTGGAAGCAGAATTATCCTATCTGGCGTTGACAAGTACTTTGACGATGTACTAAATAATTGGGATAAAACAATTGTTGCGGGCGATATCCTCACATTTGATGTGTTTGGTGTCTCTGGGATTAGAAGATTCCTGATCTCTTTAAAATTAAAATTATAAATAACAATAGTTCTTAAAGTCTAACCCCCAAAAGGAGTTGTTTCGATGGCATTACTAGTTCCCAATATTGGTGAAATTGAGTCTCTCCGTTATCTGATTGCTCAGAATAACTTCGTGCAGGACCTTCAGGATACTTCACCAAGAAACCTCGTTCTCAAACTGTTTACGAGTAACACCACCCCAGCGGAAGGTGACGTTCCTTCTACCACGGCGTATTTCGAGCCATACATTGACGGTAACACCAATGGATATGGAACGACATCAAATACAGGATATCCTAATTGCGTAAATAATAGAACAGATCAGAATTACACACAGCAGTATGGTATTCTGCTGAATGGTTCTCGTTGGGTTATTAAGAACGTTGGTAGTGGTACAACCGCAACCTATCCAGAACAAACTTTCACCTTCACTGGTCCCGCAGGTAACATCTATGGTTACTATGTGACTCGTGCAAATAACATGCCTGTTGCACTTCAGGGTGTTGAGCATGCTGCTGGTGTTGGTATCGGAACAACCATTTCGAAGGGAACAAACGTTGATCCTTGCATCGGCGTTGTTGGTAACTTCTACTTCACTGTTGACTCCGACATCACCATGGACGATCTGACTCTCGGTCAGTACGTCGCAGGTAACCCTGGTATCCAAACTGGAACTAGAATCATTGGACTTGATAGAGCTCTGAACGTTGTTTATCTCGACAAGGCACTGATCGACAACATTCAGCCTCAGACTGACCCATCGATCACATTTAGTTTCGGTAAGATTCTCGCTCAGAATCACGGTCTGGTTGCTGGCGATATTCTTTATGTTGCTGCTGGTGCTGGTAACACAACTCTTGAGTCCAACGTATACACCGTCTTTAACGTACCTAACGCAGACGAGTTCTACACATCTCCTTCTCTGACTGCAACCGCAAACGGTGTTGCTGGTCTGAATACCGCGACTCTCTACTCCAGCATCATGTACGCTGAGAGATTCACAAACGGTCCTTACAACATTCAAAACAACGGTGACCAAATTAAGATCACCCTGAACGTTGCACTTGACTGATTTATACATACTATAGATCTTCGTTATGTAGGGAGGTGCTTCAAAAGAGCGCCTCCCCTTTTCATTAAATGAAGGCTAGAATATGGCGCCCAGAGTTTTTACTTACGACGAAACTCGAATCAATTACTTCGTTACCGACACCTTCGGAGACATTACGGTGTCGGAAACGTCGTCGGAGGACTTTGGCAATATTACAGACGCCCATATTATTGAAGAAGACGAATTAGGTTTTAACCCAAATGATTACGGACTAGTAGTCTGGGTAGGCGACATACTTCCATTTGGATCAATGGGTACGATCCAAGATACTTTGGAAGAAAAAGTTGCCTTTGTACCAGCAGTATCGCATCTACCCGTTCTCATACAGGGACAAGGAAAGATATCGCGTTCTCAGGCACCTTGGCAGGGGTCTGGCACCCTCTTCGAGATTGGAGGAGGTCTGGAGAGACTGGTTATACCAGACTTGGGTGCCGCAGGACCAGAACCAACCCTCAGCGGGGAAGCGGCCACAAGACAGACATTCACAGAAGTCGGATCTGGAAGTCTCACAGTCTCAGACGAGGCACAAACGGCGGAATTCAACATATATCCGTTCGTATCCAGAATTACACTCACCGTTTCAGGTGGAACTTCTCAAGAGTATCCAGATGAGTATATTGAAGCTCATCCTAACGAGGAAGTTCTCAACGGTACTGGAGATGAGAGTAGAACCTACGATTACTCCATCTTCTCAGGGACATTCGAAGAACAAGACTTTGGTTCAATCTCTGTCAAACAAGGTGGCAACTTCTCCGAAGGTGGCACGACATTTGATAGTACGAATAGTTCTATCAATAGTTTCGCAGATGCCGATCTTGTAGAGTCTGTTGATTACGGTCTACTTTCCGTAACCGACATTACGGAGATTGTTACCAGAATTATCACTACCAGTGATTTCGCTGCGTACAATCCCACATACATTGGAACATTCCTTGCTCAGTCTGGGACAGGAATCGGTCAGGTCGGCGGATTTAATATTGGCGAACATATTAAATTCGGCAGCATCACCAATGGTAGATCCTTTGAGTGGGATGTAGATACTACCAACGCAACAAGCATTACCATCAGGGCAATCAGAGGTAATGATGCCAATGGTGGAGAAGATCCAGATACTTCAAGCGAAAGTTTAGTTCTTGATAGATGGAACGGGACTTCTTGGGTAAGAATTAACACTGTCATTGCATATAATGACAATTCTTTCGATACCTTAAGAGACATCACCATTCCTCTGGATGCTGTACACAGAGGTCAATATACTTACAGAATTTATCAGGCTGTATCCAGTGGACCAACCTGGGATCACTACGGCGTAACTCAGATCAGTTATGAAGTAGAACAGACTGTACCTATTCCTTCTGATGATTGGGGTGAGATTGTTGCCGATCAACGTTACGGTAAGATTAGTACCAAGGCGACTTACTCTGGTGCTCTTACCAGAGCATTTGAGAGATTTGAACACAGGTATATTGGAGAAAGTGCAACACTATCTCTCAGAGATGGTTTACTGCCAGACGAAGAAAGAAAAGTCTTCGCATTCGAAGGTTCTGGTACTATCACTGCAGTTGGTCAACTTGGTCTTGGTCAGGCACCTCAACACACCGTATTTGGCGAAGAAGGTCAATTTACATTCGGTGGATCTGGTGCGGAAGCATTTGTACCACAAGGAATCGAGAGTTTTGGTCTTGTTCTTACTGGCGGTGCTGCTGCAGAAAGTATCATTTTCCAAGGCGAAGAAGAACGTGCAGAGTTCTTCTTCACTGGATTCTCCGAAGGACTCAAACTTACTCACTTCCCACCATCGGCAACAGCAGAATTTGTTGTCAGTGGTGCTGCTACTGGGGTCAGACTAATCCAATCCTTCATTGGATCGGATCTCTTTACCATCAGTGGTCAACTTCTCGAAGATTATACTCCATTCTGGACATCTCCTACAGAACAAGATGGTTATGTAGAGCCATTAGATTGGGGATTCATCAGTCAGGTTCCAGATCCACAACCAAATGGATACGAGGATTGGGGTCTGGTATCCAAGGTCGCATTTGCTGCCGACGATTGGAAGTATATCATTATCGGTTGGAGACCATTCAGAATTTACGGAGACGACGAAAGTATCTCTGGTCAAGACTCCTTCAGCAGAGCAAATTACCAGGGTGTCGGTACATTCTTCATGTCCGAACCTGCCGTCGAGGCAGTTGTATTTGATTACGAAACATCTGGTATTACTGGCATTGCCACTTACAAGGCAGGCATCAACATCTTTGGTGCCAACTGGTTCAGTCAGGCTCCACAACATACCGTATTTGGTCTCGAAGGCAAATTCACTATCGGTGGATCTGGTGCAGAGTCCATTACTCCAGCAACAGAGTTTGGTTCTGGTTCCCTCTTTACCATTGGCGGCATTGCAGAGAGTTCTGCAGTTACGCCTCCTGCTGCAGGGGTCAAGTTCATCAGTGGTGCTGCAGATGTCAAACAATCTCCTGCACCATCCGCGTCTGGTCTCATCACTCTGCGTCAAGGTAGAGAAGAAGGTCAGACTTATCTTAGAATTATTGATACTGGCGAAAGTTCTGGTCTCTTTGGATTCGCTGGCGGAGCAACAGGCGAAAAACAGACAGATTCTTACAACGAGTCTTCCATCTGGTATGGTCAAGAAAACGAAGACTTTGGTCTCCTCAGTGGCACACCAACCTTCGGATTCGATCTTGCACAGACACCATCTCTGCCAACGTTCGACGGAACGTCCTCCGCCGAAAACTTCAGCACTAATAATGCAAGTATTGATTGGGGTGACATTGGTAATGGTGAAGGATCGAACACCATTGGTGGACCAGATTACGATCAATATCTGTATCCATCCAATACTGGTTTCGTCGATCAAAGTATCGACAAAGGTTACGAAGATTATGGTTGGGTCAACGAAGAAGATTCTCAACCTACCAGATTCCCACTTTCTGTTGGTGTTGCACTCTCCTTCACCGAGGGAGCACTTGTCACCAGATTCATTCCAAATTTCCCTGGTTCTGGTTCAGCTCTCTTTACGATTTCCAGCGCGCTCGAATCGATTACTGTATTCGAACGTGCAGATGTTCCTCTTCTACCACTTTCTGGTTCTGCAGAAGAAGCTTATTCTGCACAAACTCCAGAAAGAACCGTCACTATCCTTGTCGATGGTCAAAGTGCCGAGAGTATCACGATCACCGCCGACGAATTTGTTGGTGTTGGTATTGGAACTCTGTTCTCCTTCGGAGAACTTGTCGAGAGAGTCAGATTCGAAGAAGTTGGTATTGGATCTGCTACCTTTACTGGTGCTGGAGTCGAGAAGTTCATCTCGAATCCACCAGAAGGCACTCAACTCTTTACCCCATACGGATCTTACTCCGATCTCAGCGCAACCTTCTCTGAGGTTGCAACCAAGGCAACTCTCCGACTCTCTGGAGAACTGGTTCACCCATTCATCGATTACACTCCACACTACGGTATCGAAAGAAACATCGGTATCGAGACTGGATTCACATTATTCCCTGGTGGATCGGGCGGAGAATATGGAGATCCTGGTATTGTTACTACCAGATTTATTCCAAAATATCCAGCGTCTGGTGTTATTGGAATCAGTTCCAGAGCTATTTCCAGAACCAACGCTCCTATCATCACAGATGGTACGATCTACATTCTTGGTATTCATACCGCAGCTCAGGGTGTCAGTTCTGGCAGAGAAACTGGTGCTGGAGAAAGATTTATTCCAGCGTCTATCGATGCAGGTCCTGGTCTCTTCCTCTTCAAAGGAGATGCACCAAACAGACCAATTCAGGTCTATGGTTATTATGGAGACGACAAGGATCCTGGTACATCTGGTCAGATTACCATCTCCACAGAAACCACACCAACTCTTTACAGAGAAATTACATCTGCGGCAGTTGGAATTGGTATTGGGACATTCTCTGGTTATATCACCGAGAGAAAATCCAAGGCCTACTCTGGATCTGGTTCTCTGTTCAAAACAGGTGGATCAGCGGAATCTATTCCAGTTCGTCCAGTCACATCTGGTACGATCTTTGTTTCGGGCGCATACGGTGCAGAGTACGCATACTCCGCACAAACCCCAGAAAATGTCATCACTCTCACTCTCAGTGGAGTCGCTGACAAGGCAGTTCTCCTCACAACTGACTTTGGTGGCACTATCTTTGCATCTGGTGTTGCTGGAGAAAGTGCAACATTCGACGAGATTGGATCTGGATCTCTCTTTGCGATTGGTGGAGGAGCGGAATCCGTTACTCCTGTTGTTTCTACATTCACTGTTCTTGTCAATGTTGGTGGTTCTGCAGACAGCAGAGAAATTGCTGTTTACGGTTACTACGGGGACGACAGAGATCCTGGTACTTCTGGAACAATTTCGATCGTTGGAGAACTTACTCATCCAAACATCGACTTTACTCCAGCTGTCACTGGTGTTGGCCTGTTCAAAATCGATGGAACTGCAATTCCCAAGTTCCAACTTACTGCAGATGTTCTGGGTGGAAAGGCAACAATTTCTGGATCTGCAGAAGTATCCTTCACCTCGGGCGCTGGCGAGCAAACAATGCTCTTCAGAGTTCTTGGAAATGCCGATACTGCACTCAATCAAGTCTATGGATACTACGGAGACGACAAGGATCCTGGTACTTCTGGAACTCTCACGATTTCTGGCATTGGCGAAACGAGAGAAGTTCAAGTCTATGGATACTACGGGGACGACAGAGATCCAGGCACATCTGGAAAAATTACTCTCTCTTCGACAACTCTGGTATTCCCATTTGTCGATTACACTCCATCCCCAGACGGTTCTGGTCTGTTCATCATTGGTGGTTCTGCCGACAAACGTCGCATATTCCCACCCGTCGATGGTCGCGGCGTTCTGTTCAAAATTGGAACAGCGCAAGAAGCTTATGCAAGAGCAACATATGTTGGAATTGGGAATGTCAGATACTCCTCCACTACTATTGCCTCTACACAACTCGTACAATTCGAAGAGGGTCGAGTATACGTTATTATCATTTAATGCAATATTTTTAATAAGTATAAATAAAACAGAAGCAAAGTCCGTTTCATGAGATTTGAATCATGACAAAGCAGGTACAACTAAGAAAAGGCACTACTGCGGAGCACTTTAACTTCACAGGTGCCCTTGCAGAAGTAACTGTTGATACAGACAAGAATGTTGCTGTTGTACACGACGGTGTTACTCCAGGTGGTTTTGAATTGGCGAAGTCCAGATGGACGTTCGTTAATGGCCCATACAGTATGACAACTAACCAAAAGTATACTGTCGATTCACAAAACACTCCTGGTGGATATTCTCTCTCCATGCCCGAACCCCGCGCTGTCGGTGACTGGGTATGGGTAGAAGATTTTACTAATTTTTGGAGTATTAATCCAGTTTCTATTACTTCGAATTATTCATTTGAAAATGGCCATTTGGTTAGGGAGAGTTCTCCTCTGATTCTGGATGTGTCAGGTGCATCTGTAAGTTTAATTTGGACTGGATCTCTTTGGAAAATCTTCAACAATAGAGGAAGTTAAACATGGCATTAACCCTAAGTAATTCGATTTCTGGTGAGTTTTTACCATCAGAATCCTCAGGTTTTTTCGTATATGCTCTGAGAAGAGACGCGGAAAACATGCTGTATTTCTCCAAGGTTAGTGCTGCTTCCACTGAACTCGGAGAATTCTATCGCGCTAATGGTACTGCTATCCCAGAATTTGGTGATGGTATTGACTATGGTACATACGATGTTGGCGTTGGAAAAACGTCGGTCATTCGAAATGATATTGCTACCGAAAAGAAAGCTTTAGATGATCCGAATGATAAATACCAACAGATCCGTTTTGACCGCAGAAATTTATATTATTACATAGACGACGATGGATTCTTCGTCATTAGGTTCAACGGACCAGATTATGATTACAACTCTATCGGACCCAAATAATAATTACCAGGAGAGACAATGGCTGAGTTTAGACTTGGAAGAGTAAAATTCAACTGGACTGGCGATTGGCAGCCATCCAAATCCTACTTGATTGATGATATCGTCAAGTTCGGTGGTAACTCCTACGTTGCCGTCGCTAACCACACATCCACTGCGAGCACTGCGAATTTCTATTCGACGGATCTTAGCAACTGGAATGTTCACCTTGAAGGCATCAATTCCAGAGGGAATTGGATGTCTGGTGAATACTATCGTGTTAACGATGTAGTAAGGTTCGGAAACATCCAGTATAGAGTTACTACTGCCCACACATCCGAAGGAACATTCGTTGACCTCACTAAGGTCACTGAATATGTTGCTGGATTCAATGCAGAGGGCGAGTGGAACATCGATACACCATATCAAACTGGTGACGTTGTTAACTACAACGGTTCTTCTTACGTTGCCCTTACGACATCTCTTGCAGGATTTTCTCCTCCACAGAACGTTGCTATCGGTACAGATACTGAAGGCAAGACATGGCAAATTCTTGCAGATGGTATCGCTGGAGCCGCAAATACCTACTCTGAGGGAACATACTTCAGAGGACAGCTTGTACAATATGGTGGCGACATCTTCCGTCACAAGTTAGGTATTACGACCAACATTGCACCTCTTTCTACTGGTAACACACAAGGTGTTGGTATTGGTGCCTCTGTTTGGGATCTCCTGGTTAAAGGTTTCAACTTTGTTGGTAACTTCTCTACAACGTTTGCGTACCATCCTGGTCACGTTGTAAGATACGGTTCGAACTCCTACGTTTCTGTTGGTAACTCCTTTACTAACGTTATTCCTACTGCTGGTCTCGGAACATATTGGGAAACTCTTGCTGCTGGAGACAGCTCTGCTGTTCTGGTAAGTAAGGGTGATATCCTCACTTATAACTCTGGTCCTTTCAGAATTGGTATTGGTTCCACTGGTTACGCTCTTGCAGTTGGTGGAAACGGACTTCCTGGTTACGAAATCGTTGGTGCTCAAACCCGAGTTTACTATTGCGACTCCGAGTCTGGACACGACACAAACAACGGTCTTGCACCTAACCTGGCATTTAAGACAATTAAGAGGGCTTGTGCCGCTGCACGTCCTCAAACACCTATTACAGGATTTAATTACACTGCCGCAACTGGTGTTGCAACCATTACTGCTCCTGGTCACGGACTGCAAAACACTGGTACGTTCGTTCAGTTAGAAGGCGTAGAATTTGAATGTCTCTCTGGTGGTAATGTCTTCACCGTACTGGGTATGCAGTACAACAAGACAGTTGGTCTCGCAACCATCACCGCTATCGGACTGGGTAATGCACCCGAAGTCGGTATCGGCACACTTGTTAGAATTAGAAATCTTCAAGTTCAGTACACTGGTGATGCAAGATTTGAGCACCAATTCCGAAGTGCTTTAAGTGGCGCAGTTGTCACTGGTGGTGACTATAATCACACATTTATTGCTGCAAACCCTGGTGCAATCACCTGTGTCCAAGGATCTCTCGCAGGTTCGACATTCACCCCAACAAACGCACAATATACCCCAACTTCGGGCGAAATCATCTTTACTGTTGGTAATCACGGTCTTTCGATCGCTGATACGATCAGCATCGATACCAACTCATTGACCTTCACTTGTGCGATGGATGGCAATAATGCCAATAAGACATATCCTCGTGCAACTGACCCTGCTGCTGGTGCGACTCTCGCAGTTACTTCAATTACCCAAAATACCTTCACGGTAAACGTTGGTGCATCTCCACTCGTTGCTTATGACGTATCGGATGCAACTTATAATCACCTGACTGGTGCTATGACATTGGATATTGGTGCTCACCAACTTCCTGCCAACACCTCCATCAAACTGGCAAACAACAGTTTGACCTTCCGTTGTGCAATGGACGGTTATCTGACCGACCACTCCTATCCTCGTGCAACGGATCCTTACTACGATACTGCGATCAATATCACATCGGTTACTCCAACCACAATTACTGTTAACATCGGTGTTGCATCCAGCAACACAACCATCACAGGTAACTTCCCATCTGTCCACACTCCTGGTCAGTTCCAGTTCCCTGTTCAAGGTATCCCCGATGCCAACTCGGTCATTCTGAACGTTGGTCAATCTGCAACTGATTACCTCTACGTTCAGGCTGGTACAGCATTCGTTGGACTGACAACCACTGTTTATCCCGATAAGGCTTCTAAGTCCTACTTCGAAGTTCTTGAGGTTCCCGATGTTAATACTTTCAGAGTTAACATTGGTGTTTCTACGATCAACCACACTTATGTACAGGGTGGTCTGCTGACTGACCTGACGCCTGCTATTCTGAGACTCTCTGCTTCTCAGTTCTATGAGCAACTCCCAATTGTTGTTCCTCCATTCACTTCGATTGTTGGACATACTCTGAGAGGTACTCAGGTTCTTCCTGCCGCTGGGTTCTCTGATGATGGCGTCACGCCAAACAACAGATCGACCATGTTCAAACTGTCTGACGCAACTACCGTACAGGCACTGGCGTTCAAGGGAATGGAAGGTTTCCATTATGATCCTAACGCTCCTCTGGAGATGGACAATACCAACCTCAGAACTGGTATTGGTACAACTGCCGCAGGTATCTTCTTCGCACTGAACCCCAACTCCCCAATTAACAACAAGTCGCCTTACGTTAAGGATTGTACGACTTTCTCGGATCCCGCAACTGAAAGTGGCAGATTCGGTGGTGGTGGTGTTGGCGTCTTCATCGACGGTGGTGTCCACAGCGAAGGTGCAAAATCGATGGTCTTCGACGCCTTCACGCAGGTCAACTCTGACGGTGCTGGATTCCTCCTTGATAAGAGTGCAATCGCTGAGATCGTCTCCTGCTTCACCTACTACGCTAAGTGGGGTTACTACTCTGGTGGCGGTGCGAGAATCCGTGCTGTTGGTGGTAACAACTCTTATGGTGATTACGGTGTCATCTCTTCTGGTTTCGCATCTGACGAAGTTGCAAGATCTGCAAGACTGTTCGGTGATCTGATGACCATTCTCGGAACAACAGTTTCGGGTACAGTATCAATTGGTGACACCCTTACTGGTCAAGTCTCTGGCGCACAGGGATGGTTGATCAATGACCAGAAGTCCGCTGATAAGTATTACTTCAAGTATCATCCTGGTTATGGTGCTACCGCAACTGCTGAAAACGGCAACGTTGCAATCGGTACTTCTCCATTCGTAGATGGTGAACTTGTATATGCTTACAGTGACACCTCGGGCGCTGGTTATGCTGGTTCCTTCAACGTTGCAGCTGCAACATCCTCTGTTTCTGGTCAGAAGGGTACAATCCTTGAGATTGATGGATTTGATTCCGTTCCTCTCGTAGGTGACGCAATCGGATTCACCACCAGCTTTGGTGAAGATAGCCTGTTCTACATTGTCAATACGGTTACTAACGTCGCGACCGCAGTAACTTACTATGATACCGTTGGAATGGCACACACCTACTATAACCGCGCTACTCTGACAATCTCGCCAGAGAAGGGTAAGGCAACCCCTGACACCCGTAACGTCACGGGCGCAGGTTCTACCATCACTGTTAGAACAAGATTCTCTCAGGTCCGCCTGACGGGTCACGACTTCCTGAGTGTTGGTACTGGTAACAAGGTCGAAACCAACTATCCCGATGTTGACGAAACTCAAATCATTCAGGGTAATGAGACCAATACATTCGGTCCTGGTAAGGTGTTCTTCGTCTCCACTGACCAAGGTGGTAACTTCAGAGTTGGTCAATTCTTCTCCGTTGACCAGTTGACTGGTCGTGCAACCCTGGACGCCTCCGCGTTCAACC
>Ga0129342_1000150_pt1 | contig 26291 bp, 27 predicted proteins | sample CPBDNA_5_FD_94426 | JGI IMG/M metagenome (GOLD analysis project Ga0129342, IMG submission 94426) | Freshwater to marine salinity gradient microbial communities from Chesapeake Bay, USA - CPBay_Sum_15_0.2_DNA | ecosystem: Environmental > Aquatic > Marine > Coastal | place: USA: Chesapeake Bay...
ATGTATGAAAGGAGGTGTAGTATTTGAGGGTGCTCAAGGTACTATGTTAGACATAGACCATGGAACTTTCCCTTATGTCACATCATCAAATACTACCTTATCAGGATTAGTATCCGGAACAGGAGTTAACATGTCATTAGTTAACTATGGACTTGGTATTACTAAAGCATATTCAACAAGAGTTGGGCATGGACCTTTTCCTTCAGAGTTATCAAACGACATAGGTGATCGTATTGGAAAAATTGGAGGCGAGATTGGTGCAACAACTGGAAGAACACGAAGATGTGGCTGGCTCGATGCAAAGGTTCTAAAAAAATCTATTAGACTAAATAATTTATCAGGTATAGCACTTACTAAAATTGATGTGTTAGATAATTTTAATGAAATATCAATTTGTGTTGATTACGGTGAGATTGATTATGAGTCATTTTCTGTCGAGGATTTAGAATTTATAGAGTTACCAGGTTGGAAAACTTCTACAGTTGGGATTACAAATTATAATGATCTTCCAAAAAATGCCAAATTGTATATTGAAACCATAGAAGGATTAATAAATACGCCTATTGATATTATTTCAACCGGTCCTGCAAGAGACGAGATAATACAAAAAATTAATATCCTTGATGTCTGAGCCTTTAACAAGATATATTTATGGCATTCATGCTATCTCAAAAATTATTAATTCTGATCAAAATAGGATTAAAAAAATATATTTTAAAAAAAATACAACAAGTAAAAACCTTCATCTTTTACAGCAAAAAGCTCTCGAATATAGTTTGTTTATTGAAGAGACAACAATAGATCAACTCACACTTTTATCACAAACATCTAAGCACCAAGGTGTTGTTTGTGAGCTAGAGGACATAAACTTGTCTGTTTTTGATTTGCAAAATTTCATAAACTTACACACAAAACCTTTCATTTTAATATTAGACCAAATCAAAGACCCAGGTAATCTTGGTGCCTGTATAAGGACAGCCAATGCGGTAGGTTGCGATTTGATAATAAAAAGAAAATCTAATTCTGCGCCAATTTCTCCTGCTGTTCATAAAGCATCATGTGGCGGTACATCAGGTATATATATCTATGAATCTAATGACTTAAATGGAATTGTCAAAAAATTAAAAAATAATAATATTAAGATTTTTGGAACCGATCATAAAGCTCGATCAAATTATCTTGATATCGATAAGATTAAATATGATGGTGTTTGTGTAATTATGGGCGCAGAAGATGTTGGTATCTCAAGATCACTTAAAAATATCTGTGATGATTTATTCTCTATTCCTATTAAAGGTTCCGTAGAATGTCTCAATATATCTGTTGCTTGCGGGATAATGTTGTATGAGGTCGCAAAATATAGATAAATAATGCAGTGATTAATTGAAAAATCTACCTTTGTACTGTAGTATTGCCCTAGGTAAAATTATGAAAAATTATGAATTAGTACTTATGTTTTCTGTTGGTGAGGATACACTCACTGATCAGACTATAGACAAATATAAATCTGTAATTACAGAGAATAATGGTGCTATAGATCGATATGAAGACTGGGGTTCTCTAAAGATGTCATACGATATCAATAATGAGAATAAAGCTAGATATATACTTATTAACTTTAAAGCTGATAATAAAATTATAGACCAGTTAAATGAATTGATTAAATTCAATGATCATATACTCAGACATTTAATAATCAATACAAAAGACGCACATACCGAACGGTCTTTCATGAATAAAGAACAACTTCAAACAGTTTAAAATATGAATAAAGATAAAAATATAATTGACTACAAAAATTTAGGATATATAAAAAAATATATCTCAGAGGCTGGAAAACTTATTCCGAGTCGAGTTTCTGGTTTAACTGCTAGTGAACAAAGAAAAATGAATAAGGCTGTAAAAACTGCAAGATTTTTGGCATTAATCCCTTATTGTGATAATCATAAAAGACAATGAAGCTAGTATTACTAAAAGATGTAAAACACCTAGGTAAAGTAGGCGAAGAAATTAATGTAAAAGCTGGATATGCTCGTAACTATCTTTTGCCAACAAAGTCTGCATTAACTCCATCTCCTGAAAATCTTGAAGTTATCAATAAGATGAAAGATGAGTTAATTAAAAAAGAACAAGAATTAAAAAATACTGCTATGTCACTAAAAGAGAAATTGACAGGGTACAGTCAAATACACAAAGTAAAAGTAAAAGAAGAGTCTAATGAGCTTTTTGGATCAATTACTCTTCAGAATATCGTAGATAAAATGAAAGAAGATGGACATCCTATTGAAAAAAAACAAGTAAATCTGCCATCTGGTTCAATCAAAGAGCTAGGCTCATATAATGTGAATATTTCACTTCACTCTGAGGTAGCATGTGATGTTACTGTTGTGGCAGAAAAATCTGAAGAAGAAAGTCAATAAACCTTTCAAGTCAATCTTCAATATAAATTAAATTTCAGATAATATATTTGTTATGAGCTCATTTCCTAAAACACCAATATCTATTGAATCTGAAAAAGCTCTATTAGGCTCGCTCATAATTGATTCTGAATCATGGGAGAAGATTTCTAACTTGATAACCCCCGCAGATTTTTACGATACAAAGAATCGTGATGTATTTTCAGAAATTTATGATTTGCAGATAAATGATCAGCCCCTTGATATCCTTATTTTAGAAGAAAGCCTAAAATCTAGAGATAAACTATCTAAGATCGGTGGTATTGAATATTTAAAAGAACTAGCGAAAACTGTACCTACTTCAGCTCATATCATTAAGTATGCTGAAATTGTCAGAGAAAAATCGGTAATGAGAAAACTTATAGGTGCAAGTACACGAACCATAGAGAGCATACATCAAGACAGCTCCGAAGATATAAGTTCAATCCTTGACAGAGCAGAGGCAGATATATTTTCAATTGCTTCTGATACTAAAAAACATGAAGGATTAGTGAAGATAGGGCCAATTGTGAACGAAATGGTTGATTCTATCTATAATAAAAAAACTAATAATATAGTTGATTACCTTCTAACAGGATATACAAAGCTTGATGAACTTATGGGAGGGCTTCAAAACTCTGATCTTGTTGTAATTGCCGCACGTCCATCTATGGGTAAAACAGCATTAGCAATGAATATTGCTCAAGATATAGTCTTTAAGCAAAAAAAGAAAGTAGGATTTTTTAGTTTAGAGATGTCATCACAATCTATAGCACTAAGAATGTTATCATCTTTAAGTACTGTTGAATTTTCAAAGATAAGGTCAGGTGACTATGAGTCATCTAGCGATGATACAAGAGCTGTTACTCAAGCTATTGAAATGATGCAAGACTGCTCACTATATATAGATGACACAGGCAGTATTACCCCAATGACCCTTAGGTCCAGAGCGAGAAGAATGAAAAGAGAGACTGGTATTGACATGATTGTATTAGATTATCTTCAGTTGATGACGTTACCAGATAAGAGTGAGAATAGAGTTAATGAAATTGCTTCGATAACTAGGCAACTTAAAAGCTTAGCAAAAGAGCTTGATATCCCTATAATTGCTCTATCACAATTGAATCGTAGTCTGGAACAGAGAAACGACAAAAGACCATTCTTATCAGATCTTAGAGAATCAGGTTCTATAGAGCAAGATGCAGACGTTGTAATGTTTATTTATAGAGATGACGTATATAATCCAAATTCAGAAGATAAAAACATTGCAGAGATAAATATAGCAAAGCACAGAAATGGACCTACTGGTACAGCGAAATTAACATTTCTATCACATTGCACAAGATTCGAAGATTATCATCCGCAGATATTTGAAAATACAGATAACCTTTAGAATTCTATTCTTCTAAAAGCTTAAGCTTATCAGGTTTATTTTCCCATTCTTTAGCATCAGCTGGTGCTGATTTTGCTTCTGTAATTAATGGCCAAGTCTTTGATAATCTTGTATTTAATTCTAGATATTTCTTGTCTTCTTCTTTTAAATCGTCTTCTGATAATATCGCATTTATAGGACATTCTGGTTCACATAAGCTACAATCTATGCATTCTTCTGGATTTATGACCAAAAAATTTGGACCTTCATGGAAACAATCTACAGGGCAAACTTCCACACAGTCCGTGTATTTACATTTGATACAATTTTCTGTTATCACGTATGTCATTCTAGACAAATTTTATCATACAGTTTGATAAAAGACATTTTTAAAACAAATATAAAATAACCTTATCTAATCAAATTTAAGTAATAAATATGATAATGTTAAGCAAGTATAAAATAAAACGATTTCAATCAATCTAAATAATGATTGAAGATTTAGTGCTTTTTTATTACTATCTTGTCATTATTCCTCGGTAGCTCAGTTGGTAGAGCGAGTGACTGTTAATCACCAGGTCGGCGGTTCGAGTCCGTCCCGAGGAGTACACATTCCATTTGCCTTAACTTTTTAGGACTTGCGTCACATTGTGTAGTATAGTGCACACACAAAAATCTTTTTGAATTGACAAATATGGAACAAATCAGAAATATTGCAATAATAGCTCACGTAGATCATGGAAAAACTACTCTTATAGATTCTATAATGATGCAAGCTGGTATTTTTAGAGAAAATAAACTTGTTACTGAACGTGTAATGGATTCTGGTGATTTAGAAAAAGAAAGAGGTATTACTATATTAGCAAAACCAACTTCTATACTTTGGAACAATACAAGAATCAATATTATAGATACGCCAGGACATGCTGATTTTGGAGGAGAAGTTGAAAGAGTACTAAGTATGACTGATGGCGTTATTTTGCTAGTCGATGCTGCTGAAGGAGCTATGCCTCAAACAAAATTTGTTTTATCGAAAGCATTAGCTCAGGGCTTAAAGCCAATAGTAGTTATCAACAAGATTGATAAATCTGATAGCAGGGCAGATAAAGTTATTAATGATGTATTTGATTTATTTGTTTCTCTGGACGCAAATGATGATCAACTCGACTTTCCCATACTATATGCATCTGGAAGAGATGGCTGGTGTACGTCTGACCTAGCTAACAGAAAAAATAATCTACATGAAATGCTAGACTTAATTGTAGAGTATGTTGGGGCTCCAGATGTTGAGCTTGACAAACCTTTTGCTATGTTAGCTACATTATTAGATTCAGATAAATATCTAGGCAGGTGTTTAATTGGAAGAGTGGAACAGGGTTCGGCAAAAGTAAATGATAATGTTAAAGCAATTAACCTTTCAGGCGAAAGAGTGGAATCAGGAAGGCTTACAAAATTATTTAAATATGAAGGGACTGATAGAATTCCAGTAGATGCTGTTAATGCAGGAGATATAATATGCATTGCTGGATTAGCAGAAACATCAGTTGCAGATACCATCTGTAATGAAGCTAATGAGGTACCAATTAAATCAACGCCAATTGATCCTCCAACCATGTCTATTACGATAACCGTTAATGATTCACCTATATCTGGATTAGAAGGAAAAAAAGTTACATCTACATTGATCAGAGAAAGATTATTATCAGAAGCCGAGTCAAATGTTGCTATTTCATTTAATGAAAATGACCAGAAAGACTCTTTTGAAATTGGAGGAAGAGGAGAGCTTCAGTTAGGTGTCCTTGTGGAGACCATGCGAAGAGAAGGATTTGAACTAACAGTATCAAGACCAAAAGTAGTGTACAAAATAAACAATCAAAATCAAAAATTAGAGCCTATCGAAGAGGTGATAATCGATGTAGACGATGATTATACAAGTACTGTTATTGATAGTATGAACAAAAGAAAAGCATCAATGCTTGATATGACAAATATTGCCGGTAAGACACGTTTAGTTTTTAAGTGCCCATCTAGATCTTTAATAGGGTACCAAAGTCAGTTTTTGACTGAAACAAGGGGAACAGGCGTAATCAATAGACTATTCGACTCATATAAGGAATACAGAGGAGACATTGCATCTAGAAGAAACGGTGTTCTAATTGCAAACTCAACTGGTAATTCCGTTGCGTATGCAATCTTTAATTTACAAGATAGAGGCATTATGTTTATAGATCCTCAAACGAAAGTATATAAAGGTATGATTGTTGGGGAACATAATCGCCCTAATGATCTTGAGATAAATATTCTTAAAGGAAAACAGTTAACAAATGTTCGCGCATCAGGAACTGATGAAGCAGTCAAGCTTGTACCCCCAAGAAAAATGTCTCTTGAGCAAATGATGTCATATATTAATGATGACGAAGTATTGGAGGTCACACCAGTTAATCTGAGACTTAGGAAAAAATATTTAGATCCTCACGAAAGGAAGAGAGCTGCTAAATTATCAACTTAGACTCGTATTAAGTCTTTTCATAGCTTCTTTAAGCGAATCCATATCTATCGCTATAGATATCCTAATATGATTATCAATACCAAAAGCGCTACCAGGTACAACCGCTACTTTTGCTTTTTCTAGTATATATAAAGCAAGCTCTGTATCATTGGATAATAGTTTATTTTTCTTTAAATAATCTTTAAAAGACGGAAACACATAGAAAGTGCCATCTGTTGGTTTACACTCTACGCCATCAATTTTATTAAGTTCAGATACAACAAAATCATGCCTTTTTTTATACTCTTTATTCATTTCCGGTAACTCATGACAAGTATTATTTAGTGCTGTTGAAGCAGCTGCTTGAGATATCGAGGACGCGCATGATGTACTTTGTGATTGAAGGGTTTTCATCTTTTTAATAATTTCTTTATCGCCAGCTGCATATCCTATTCTCCATCCAGTCATTGAATATGCTTTCGAGACACCATTTAGAATCACAGTCCTTTGTTTTAATTCTGGACAAACATTTAAAATATTATGGAATTTTTCTGCATGCCAATGGATGTGCTCATAAATATCATCCGATGATACAAGTATATTTGTATGCTTTATCAAAACTGATGAAATTTTCTTTAGAAGTTCTGAATCGTAATACTTACCACTTGGATTATTTGGACTATTAATCATGAATAATTTAGTTTTTTCATTAATTAAATTTTCTAATTCTGTTACATCTATATCAAAGTTATTTTCATAATTTGTTTGAAGCATGACTGGTATACCGCCCGAATACTTAACCATATCGGCATATGAAACCCAATATGGTTGAGGTATAATTACTTCATCACCATCATCAATTACTGCTTGAAGAAAATTAAATATAGATTGCTTGCATCCAGCTGAGACGATAATTTCGTTAGAACTGTATTCAAGATTATTTTCAGTTTTTAATTTATCAATTATAGATTTTTTAAGCTCTGCAGTTCCATCAACTGCAGTGTATTTGGTCAAGCCTTCATCAATGGCTTTTTTTGCACTGTCTTTAATGTAATTTGGAGTATCAAAATCGGGTTCTCCAACTGTTAGCACAATAATGTCCTCACCTTTATGTTTAAGCTCATTTGCTTTGGATGTAAGAGCCATAGTTGAGGATGGCTGAATTAAATTTATACGTTTTGAAAATTTCAATAGAGTTCCTGTAAAAAGGTTATAATATCATGAAAGTACTAATTTAGTAAATGAGAGAAAAGATTATTATGAAAAGACTGACTCTAAAATCTCCGATGAAACCCAACGGAGATCAGCCAAAAGCAATTGATGCTCTTGTGAGTGGTATCTCAAAAAATCTAAAACATCAGACATTATTAGGAGTAACAGGTTCAGGGAAAACCTTTACTATGGCTAATATCATATCGAAGACTAACAAAACTACATTGGTACTCGCTCCTAATAAAACACTTGCAGCACAACTTTATTCTGAGATGAAAGAATTTTTTCCAGATAATTCTGTAGAATATTTTGTTTCATATTATGACTACTATCAGCCTGAAGCATACGTTCCTGTTTCTGATACTTTTATTGAAAAAGATGCATCTTTAAATGAGCATATAGAACAAATGAGACTTTCTGCTACAAAATCACTTACCGAAAGAAAGGATGCAATAGTTGTTGGAACTGTATCAGCAATATATGGTCTAGGTGATCCGAAAACATACTTTAAAATGATTTTACATCTTGTAAAAGGAGACATTATTCATCAAAGGGATATCTTAAGAAAATTAACTGACCTTCAGTATATTAGAAATGATATTGAACTCAGGAGAGGAACATACCAAGTAAAGGGCCAGATTATTGATATTTTTCCTGGTGATTCTGAAAAATACGCTATCCGTATAGATTTATTTGGAGATGAAATAGAAAATATTTTTTTATTTGACCCTTTAACGGGAGATATATTTAAACAATTGAATAGAGTTACAGTTTATCCAAAAACACACTATGTTACGCCTCAGAATAAAATTGATGACGCTATGATTAAAATTAAAAAGGAACTCAAAGAAAGAATTAAATATTTCTCTGATAACTCAAAATTAATTGAAGAGCAAAGAATACGAGAAAGAACTAATTATGATCTCGAGATGATGAAAGAAATGGGATACTGTTCTGGGATTGAAAATTATTCAAGGTATTTGTCTGGAAGAAACCCCGGCGATCCTCCTCCATGCTTATTAGATTATATGCCGGATGATGGTCTTGTAATTATTGACGAGAGTCATGTCGGAGTTCCTCAGTTGGGCGGCATGTACAGAGGCGATCAATCGAGGAAACAAACATTAGTCGACTATGGATTTCGTCTACCATCAGCTATGGATAATCGTCCACTCAAATTTGATGAGTTTGAAGCATACAATTTTCAAACAATATATGTATCCGCCACTCCTGGTTCATATGAAGTTGATAAATCGAGTGCAATTATCGAACAAGTCATTCGTCCAACAGGGTTAATTGATCCAATAATTGAAGTTAGGCCATCATCTAGTCAAGTTGAAGATGTATTATCAGAAATTAATACTGTTGTTAAGCGAGGCAATAGAGTACTCATAACAACTCTAACGAAGAAAATGTCGGAGAATTTATCGGAATATCTTCAAGAACATAACATTAAAGTTAAGTATTTACACTCAGATATAGATACTGTTGAAAGGGTGGAAATAATAAGAGATTTAAGAAAAGGAGAATTCGATGTTTTAGTGGGTATAAACTTATTGAGAGAAGGCTTAGATATACCTGAAGTGGAGCTAGTTGCAATATTTGATGCAGATAAAGAGGGGTTTCTTAGATCTGACAGATCATTAATACAAACTATTGGTAGAGCTGCTAGAAATATAGATGGTAGATGTATTCTATATGGAGATGTAACTACCGGCTCGATGCGAAGAGCAATTGATGAAACTGACAGGAGAAGAGAAATTCAAATTAAGTATAATAAAGATAATAACATTAATCCTGTGGGTGTAAAAAAAGATATTAGACAAGCACTAGATGAGGATACCTTCATAGAGGATGAGTCATTGGATAAGCTACAATTAGTTAGCAGCAACAAGAAGAAGCTTACAAAAGTAAACGGTGATAATGTCGTATCAATAATATCTCAACTTGAAAAAGAGATGTACAGCCATGCTAAAAATCTTGAGTTTGAACAAGCGGCAAAAATAAGGGATCAGATTAATCAGCTTCAAGAAAAGTATCTCATGATACCGAAAGTAAAATCCTGATGAATTCTTGTCTACACTGTCTTGACATGTTAATTTACCTATTCTTACAGGCGCGTAGCTCAGCTTGGTTAGAGCGCCACCTTGACATGGTGGAGGTCGTTGGTTCGAGTCCAATCGTGCCTATAAAAATTGAGATATTATGAAAATTACTGTAAATAATAAAAATATAGAAGCTGAAAATAATGAAACACTTGAAGATGTAGTTAAAAAACACTTCAAAGAGAAAAATATAGTTGCTGCTAATGTAGACAATACATTAAAAGACTTGTCTGATAATGTTACTGAGAACTCAAACATAGAGCTTGTAACCACAAATCATAAAGATGGTCTAGATATACTGAGACATAGTTGTGCTCATGTATTTGGTCATGCAATTAAACAAATTTATCCAGAAGTTAAAATGGTTATAGGCCCGGTGATAGATAATGGGTTTTATTATGATATTTTGTCAAATGAACCTATAACAGAGAAAGATCTAAAGGTTATTGAAAATAGAATGAGAAAGCTTGCTAAAAAAAATTATCCAATTAAAAGGCAGGTGGTATCTAAGGATCAAGCAATTAGTATATTTAATGAAAGAAATGAGCCTTATAAGGTTGAATTACTTAAAGAAATTAAAAATAATGAAATTATCGCGGTATATCATCACGAAGAATATATAGACATGTGCAGAGGCCCCCATCTTACAAATACGAAACACATTAAAGCGTTTAAACTTATGAAAATTTCAGGATCTTATTGGAAAGGAAACTCTAATAACCAATCACTGACCAGGATTTATGGTACAGCATGGCCAACTTTAGAGGAGCAGGAATCTTATCTTCAATCATTAGAGGAAGCAGAAAAGAGAGATCATAGACTTTTGGGTAAGAAACTTGATTTATTTCATTTTCAAGAAGAATCTCCTGGCATGGTATTTTGGCATGATAAAGGCTGGACAGTTTTCAATCTTATAAAAGATTTTATTACTAGCCATCTCAGAAAAAATAATTACCAAGTTATTAACACTCCTCAAATTTTAGACAAATCATTATGGAAAAAATCAGGACATTTAGATAAATTTGGAGATCTAATTTTTGATGTAGGCTCTGAGAAAAAAGAGTTTGCTATCAAACCTATGAGTTGCCCTGGACATATTCAGGTATTCAATCAGGGTTTAAAGAGCTATAAAGACTTGCCTTTAAAATATGCCGAATTTGGTGTGGTTCACAGAAATGAGCCGTCAGGTACACTACATGGTTTACTTCGAATACGGGCATTTACCCAAGATGATGCACACATATTTTGTACCACAGACCAAATTGAACGTGAAATATCCCTATTAATCAATGATATAAAAACTATTTATAATAAATTTGGTTTTAATGACCTGAAGATTGAACTCTCAACACGTCCAGAAAAAAGAGTAGGATCAGAGGAGATATGGGATAAGGCAGAGGACAGTCTAAAAAAAGCTTTAGATTTAAATAATATTGAATTTAGTATTAACGCTGGAGATGGAGCATTTTATGGTCCCAAAATTGACTTCTCGCTCAAAGATTCACTATCAAGGGTATGGCAGTTAGGAACTATTCAGCTTGATTTTTCAATGCCAGGTAGGCTAAATGCATCATATATTGACGCTGATGGTACCAAAGATACTCCAGTTATGATACATCGCGCTATCTTAGGTTCTTTAGAAAGATTTGTAGGGATATTGATAGAACATTATTCTGGTAATTTACCACTCTGGTTAGCTCCTACACAGATTACTATATTAAATATTACTGATAAGCATAAAGAATATTCAACTTCTATCAATAATCAGCTTATACAGCTTGGATATAGGTCAGAATGCGATCTAAGCAATGAAAAGATTGGCTACAAAATTAGAAATCATGCGATGACTAGGGTACCATACATGCTTATCATCGGTGATAAAGAACTGGAAGATAAGAAAGTTACCGTTAGAGATAGGACCGGTAATGACTTAGGCAGCATGAGTATTGATCAATTTTGTGAAATGCTTAAAAACGAAATAAATTAATTTTAAAGGAGAAGAATCATATCGAACATTAAAAAAATGCGAATTAATGATCGCATTAATGCAACTGAAGTACGCTTAATATCATCTACCGGGGATCAAGTAGGTGTTGTCACTAAAGCTAAAGCCTTAGAAATTGCTAAAAGTGAGGAGTTAGATTTGGTAGAAATTGTTGCCAATCAAACACCTCCAGTTTGTCGAGTGATGGATTTCGGTAAATATAAGTTCGAACAGTCGAAAAAAGCTCATGCAGCTAAAAAAAAGCAAAAACAAATTCAAGTCAAAGAGATTAAATTTAGACCTGGGACAGAAGAGGCGGATTATCAGGTTAAATTAAAAAATCTTATAAAATTCCTGCAAGGTGGAGATAAAGCCAAAATTACTATGAGATTTAGAGGTAGAGAAGCTGCGCATCAAATAATCGGTCGAGAATTTCTAGAAAGAGTTGAAAAAGATTTGTTCGAGTATGGTGTAATTGAGCAAAAGCCAGCGTTTGAGGGAAGACAGATAGTAATGGTTATAGCGCCGAAGAAATAAATAGGATATACTACCCAAAATATTTAGTAAGAGTAAGTTATGCCAAAAATGAAATCACATAGCGGTGCCGCAAAAAGGTTTAAGAAGACACCTACAGGTAATGTAAAAAGAGGGCAGTCACACCGCAGTCACATCCTTACTAAGAAAAGCGCTAAAAGAAAAAGACATCTGAGAGATGACGTGGTAATAAGTGCTGCAGACAAAGCAGCAATTAATCGTATGTTACCTTATTAAGGAGATTTAGGACATGGCAAGAGTAAAAAGAGGAGTAATTGCTGGGGCAAGGCATAAAAAAATACTTAAACTCGCAAAAGGGTATAAAGGTGCAAGAAGTCGCGTTTACAGAGTTGCAAAACAGGCTGTTATTAAAGCTGGTCAATATGCATATCGTGATAGAAGACAAAAAAAGAGACAATTTAGATCTCTTTGGATAACTAAAATTAATGCAGCGGCAAGACTAAATAATCTTTCATATAGTCAATTCATGAATTACCTGCATAAGTCAGAACTAGAAATAGACAGAAAGATGTTAGCTGATATTGCAGCGAATAATCCAGAAAAATTTACTAACATAGTTAAGACTGTACTTCCAAATTAAGACTTCTTTTTGCTATGGATATACACCATACTGATTTAGAAAATTCACTCAAAGAAGATCTACAAAATTGTAATAATGAACATGATTTATTACAAATCAAATCAAAATATTTAGGTAAAAAAGGTCTTTTAACATCTTTATTTGCTTCAATTAAAAATCTTGGTATAAATGAAAGAAAAAAATTTGGTATTGAACTTAATAATGTTAAAAATATCTTATCTAAGCTGCTCGCGAGTAAACTTGAAAGTCTGAAAGCGGCAGATAATACAACGAATAAAATTGATTTAGACGTTCCACCAAGACATCACAACAACGGTTCACATCATCCGATTTCATTAGTCATAAGAAAAATAGAAAATATTTTCTTAAAATATGGATTTGATATACAAGATGGGCCAGAAATTGAAACAGAACATTATAATTTTGAATCACTCAATATTTTAGAAAATCATCCTGCCCGCGATATGCATGATACATTTTATTTGAATAATAAATTATTATTAAGAACACATACTTCATCAGTTCAAATTCATGCAATGGAGAATTCAACAGCACCATTTAGAGTACTTGCTCCAGGAAGAGTATACAGATGTGATTCAGACCCTACACATTCTCCAATGTTTCATCAAATAGAGGGTCTATGTGTTGATACTGATATTACATTTAGTAACTTAAAGTGGATACTAAATAATTTTATAAGAGAATTTTTTGAAAGCAAAAGCATTAAAACAAGATTTAGACCTTCTTATTTTCCATTTACTGAACCATCAGCAGAAATGGATATCATGTTTAATAATAAATGGTTAGAAGTGCTTGGCTGCGGTATGGTGCATCCTAATGTCTTAAAAAATGTAAATATTGATCCAAAAAAATACTCAGGATTTGCATTTGGTTTAGGTATCGAAAGGTTCGCTATGTTAGCTTATCAAATAAAAGACTTACGAGTATTTTTTGAAAATGATATTAATTTCTTAGAACAATTTAAGCACATTAGATAATTATGAAAATAAGTAAAAACTGGCTTTCTAACTTTATATCAACACCTAAGTCTAATGATAAACTAGAAAGCGATTTAACTAAGCTTGGATTAGAAGTTGATTCTATAAATAAAGATAAAGATGACTATATTATAGATATTGAATTTACACCTAACCGAGGTGATTGTTTGTCAGTTTATGGAACAGCTAGAGACCTTGGTGCCTATAAAGGTAAAAAAATTAATAAACCAGCTTGTTCTAAATCAGTCACAGCAAAAATAAATACTAAAATTAAAAATATCAATTCTGCTATATCTCCAGAATATAGATATATGATTTTAAATGATATTGATGTTAGTGCTGAAACTCCTAAATATATAACTAGAAGATTAAAGCAGTCTGACATAGCTTCTGTTAACATCATTGTAGATATTTCTAACTATGTAATGCTAGAAGTTGGTCAACCTACACATGCATTTGATTTAGATAAAATTAATGGAAAACTATCTATTGTTCAACTGAAGAGAAAAAATAAATTTTTAGGAATAGACAATAAAGAATATAAAGTTGATAAAGACACTGAAGTTATTATAGATGAAAAAAATATTATTCATGCAATACCCGGTGTGATTGGAAGTAAATTATCTAGCGTAACATCGTCTACACAAAATATTCTTTTTGAAAGTGCATTTTTCACTCCAGATATCGTAAGGCTTCTCTCTAGAAAATTTAGAATACAGACAGATTCATCTTATAGATTCGAAAGAGGGGTGGACTTTAATCTTTCGGATTATGCTCTATCAAGAATACATTTTCTTTTAAATGAAATATTTAACATTGGCAGTAAATGCATAATAAGTAAAATCAGCAAACAAAGTAAATTAACAAAAAAGAAACAATTTGAATTTGATACAAAACTTTTTAATAGAATCCTAGGTATCGATATAGATATAAAGAAAATTAAATTAATACTAATGAACCTTGGCATTATTTTCAAAGGAAAAACAGTGATTATCCCTAGCTATAGATCTGATATTTCTAACAATTATGATTTAGTAGAAGAGGTTAGTAGAATATATGGATTTGATAATATTAAAGAAGTGCCGTTAGAAAATAGTGAAACACAGTATCATTTTCACTCCAGCCTTAATGATAGGCTAGTTACTCTTGGATACAAGGAGGTTATAAATTTTACATTTATTGCTAAAAACTATTCAGATAAACCTAATAGTCTTGAGCTATCAAACCCAATCTCAAAAGAGAAGTCCGTGATGCGCGAGTCATTGCTGCCAGGCTTACTAAGTAATATTGTCTATAACTCAAATAGGCAACATAAAAGTATTCAATTATTTGAAAGAGGAAAAGTATATTTCAAACATAGAGCTAAAATAATAGAGCCTAAGGTTTTATCAGCCGTAGTTTACGGTAATAAGTCATCTTTAGATCTTGTGTCAGATGGTTATTTATATGGACTAGGTGATTTAAAATCAGATATATTATCAATTTTCCCTAATGTCACATTTGCACATAATAAAAGCTCAGTCTATTTCGATAAAGATAATTCTCTTTCAGTGATGATGGATAGTAAAGTGGTAGGAGAGTGTGGGCTTATTTCGTCAAATGTTACTAAAGACCTCAATCTAAAATCATCAGTCTACGCTTTTGAGATTATTGAACAAGATGATATATCAGATAATAAGGTGATCTTTAATGAGTTATCGCAATTTCCTGCAGTATTTAAAGATATTACAGTAGTCACAAATATTAATATAAATGTATCAAATATCATTGATGAAATTAAAAAAGAAAGCTATAAATATATGAAAAATATAAGAATTAAAGATATATTTATTAATAAAGATAATCTAAACTCTAATAATAGGAATGTAACTTTGGAGGTTTGTCTACAGTCTGATATTAAGACTTTACAGGATAAAGACATACTCGATGATATAAATAAAGTTATAAGTAGTTTGACTAACAAACACAAGATTCAAATACAAGAAGCATAAAATGACAATTACAAAAGATTCTCTGGTCGAAATGATTCATAAAGAAGTTGGATTGAACAAGAGAGAGGCAAAAGAATTAATAGAATGTTTTTTTGAGCAAATTAAGAAATCCTTAGAAAATGGTAACGATATAAAGCTATCTGGATTTGGTAACTTTATTCTCAGGAATAAGGCACCAAGGCCCGGGAGAAATCCAAAAACAGGTGAAGAAGTAACTATTTCAGAAAGAAGAGTTGTGACGTTTAAATCTGGATTAAAACTAAAATCTAAATTAGAGGCTTATGATGGAGCTGAATAATTCTATAGAAATCCCTAATAAAAGATACTTCACAATCGGAGAAGTATCAAATATCACTCATATTAAAACACATATATTACGATATTGGGAAAAGGAGTTTAATACACTTGAACCCACAAAAAGAAGAGGGAACAGAAGGTACTATACTCAGAATGATATTTTTACAATCCTTAAAATAAATGAATTGATATCATCCCAGGGATTTACAATTGAAGGGGCTAAGCAAAAACTTGAATCATCTATTAGTAACAATAATTCTGAAGATCCGACTTATGCCTTATTAAAGAAAGATATACAGAAAATCATAGATGTCCTTGATAAATAAAGGATTAAATTACGACCCTATCTATAACTACTCTCATAATGAAGTTATAAAACGTAATAATTTTCGATACTATAAGATTAATAATTCACTTGTGCCAAGCGTAACATCTATTCTTAGATTGTCACGATACAATCAGAGAGATAGCTTTTCATCAAAACAGGCTGATTCGTTTGAAATTGGTAACCTTATGCATGAATACCTTGATAGTTACGTAACTCAGAGAGCTATCGAGATTCAGGATAATAAAAATTCAAAAATTGCGTTAAAACTAAGTGAAGTAATAATTAATAACATTTTTCCAATAGTCGATAAATTTATTGCGTCTGAGGCTACTGTTCAAGATGATTTTAATTACGCAGGTACATTGGATTTATTAGGTTTAATAGACAATAAGCTCACTGTGGTTGACTACAAATCATCTTATAGAAAGAAAAGTGCATTTATGATTGACGAACATTTTCAACAATTAGCTGCTTATGCCTCAGCTCATGATAAAATGCATAATACAAAGATTGAACAAGCTATGATATTTATAGTTTATAAAGAAACGTATAAATATGATATACTTGCAGCTGATTTATCTCTTTTAAATCAATATAAATTAATGTGGAAAGAAAAGCTTGGATACTATAAGGAGATATCTGAATGACAAAAACAAGAGAACAGTTAACCGACATCTTAGAGGAATTAAAACTAAATAAGCTTAAATTCGAAGAGCTAAGGGGGTTAGTTTGACTATGAGTCTATTGACGCGCAAATAAGCGATATAAATGATGAGCTCAACGATCCAAATGTTTGGGAAAAAAGAGATCTATCAACTGAACTAAATAAAAAGCTGAAGTCCTATTCCATTTTGAAAGGTACAATTGACACAATTAATTCTGATATGGAATTAATTTCATATACTTTAGATAGCATTCTTAATGATGCTGATAATGCGAATGACGAATCTTTAATAACTGAAACAATACAGTTACATAAAAAAACATTAAAAAATCTTGATGATCTGTCTTTTAGACAACTTTTTAAAGGTGAAAATGACCAAGCTGACGCTTACATAGACATACAATCTGGTTCTGGAGGGACAGAGGCACAGGATTGGGTTGCTATGCTTATGAGGATGTACTTAAAATGGACTGAGAAGCGTGCCTTTGTTACTGAAATAACTGAATCAAGCGAAGGGGAAGTAGCAGGCTTTAAAAACGTAACCATAAAGGTTAACGGCGAATATGCTTATGGTTGGTTAAGAACTGAGACAGGCGTACATCGATTGGTAAGGAAGTCGCCTTTTGATTCAGGTAACCGCAGACACACATCATTCGCGTCAGTTTTTATATATCCACAAGTAGACGATTCATTTGAAATTGATATTAACCCTTCTGATTTACGTATAGATGTATTTAGAGCAAGTGGAGCGGGTGGTCAGCATGTAAATACTACAGAGTCGGCGGTAAGAATAACGCATTTACCAACTAAACTAGTTGTACAATGCCAAAACGGAAGATCACAACATAAAAATAAAGAATCAGCAATGAAACAGTTACGTGCTAAACTACATGCACACGAATTAAACAAAAAAAACGAAATCAAGAATCAAGTAGAATCAGAGAAATCAGATATAAGTTGGGGTAATCAAATTAGGTCATATGTTCTTGATGATTCTAGAATAAAAGACTTGAGAACTAATCATGAAACCGGCAATACTCAAGCCGTTCTAGATGGTAACTTGGATGATTTCATACAAGAGAGTTTAAAGAGAGGATTATAAATGTCAGATGATAATAAACTAATTGTCGAGAGAAAAAAGAAACTTGAAGAGCTGTCAAAATTATCTAAACTTTATCCAAATTCATTTAAAAAAAATAACAGCACAAAAGAATTAAGAAAATTATACGGGGAAAAAAACAAAGAAGAGCTTGAGCTCGAGAAAAGTACATTTTCTCTATGCGGCAGGTTGCTCACTATCAGAAAAATGGGAAATTCATCATTTGCTAACCTTCATGATGAATCTGGTAAACTTCAACTTTTTCTATCAAAGAACGGTACAGGTAAAGATATGTACAAACTTCTTGATCATACTGATTTAGGAGACATAGTAGGTGTTAAAGGAATAATTTTTAAAACAAAAACTGGTGAACTTACATTGAATGTTTCTGAATATGTAATTTTATCTAAATCACTCAGACCGCTTCCAGAGAAATATCATGGATTATCGGATGTCGAAATAAAATATAGACAAAGATATGTAGATTTGATGATTTCTGAAGAATCAAGAAAAGTATTTTCAGACAGAATAAAGATAGTGTCAGAGATTAGAAAATATTTTGAAAAGGAAAAATACTTAGAAGTAGAAACCCCCATGATGCATCCAATTGCTGGTGGCGCAGCAGCAAAGCCGTTTATTACTCACCATAATAGTCTTGATATGAACTTATTTTTAAGAATAGCTCCTGAATTATATCTAAAAAGATTAATTATTGGCGGTTTTGAAAAAGTTTTTGAAATAAATAGAAGCTTTAGAAATGAAGGGCTCTCCGTAAAACATAATCCTGAATTTACCATGATTGAATTTTATGCAGCATATGAAAATTATAATTATTTGATGGATTTAATAGAGAAGTTAATTAAATCTCTTATAAAAGCTTTAAATTTAGATAATAAGTTTAATTATCAAAATTATAAAATTGATACTCAAAGACCATTTGAAAAACTAAATTTCCATGATTCAATAATAAGGTATTGTGACGGGGTAGATGAAAAAAATATTAATAATTACTCAGCTCTTGAGAAGTATTGTGAATCAAATAAAATTGAAGTCACAATCAAAGGCTCATTATATAAAACTCAACTAGATATCTTTGAAAAAATCGTTGAGAGTAAGCTTATCAATCCAACATTTGTGACAGAATATCCTACAGCGGTTTCACCGCTCTCGAGAAGACTTGATAGTAATCCTGAGGTTGTAGAAAGATTTGAATTATTTATTGCGGGTAGAGAGATCGCTAACGGATTTTCTGAACTTAATGACCCTAAAGATCAGGCACAGAGATTTAGCGAACAACTTGAAAATGATGATGAACAAATGAATTATGATGCTGATTTTATCACTGCTATGGAATATGGCATGCCGCCTACTGCTGGCGCAGGAATAGGTATAGATAGACTTGTTATGTTATTGACAAATTCTGCATCAATCAGAGACGTCTTATTTTTTCCATTAATGAAACCAAAAAATTAAAATATAAGTTTCTCTAATTGCTCAAAAAAGTCATTATTAACATCATAGAAAGAGTATTCTTGTTCTTTTCTCTTAATAAGTATTCTATCTTTATTAATACATATCAAAATTAAATCATTCTCCAAAGAATAGATTTCAATATTATTTTGAATTGATTGATACTCAACATGATTTATATCTAGATAGTCTTCTATCAGATTAATATGATTACTCATCACATAATTTTATAGCATAGCCAATATATTTTTTTGGTGTTAACTTTAAAAGATAATCTTTTTCAAGCTCAGGTATGTTAAGACTTTCTATAATTTTATGTATTATATCTTTATTTACTTTTTTGCCACGTGTAAATTTCTTCAAATATTCGTATGAATTAGAAATTTGATATTTTCTTGCGACCATCTGTATAGGTTCTGCTAAGATCTCCCAGCTGTCATTGATATCAGAATTAATTTTATCTTTATTTATTTGTAGTTTATCCAAGCCTATTAAAAGATTTTTATATGCAATAATAGAATATGAAAATGTTAATCCTAAATTTCTAAGAACAGTTGAATCTGATAAATCTCTTTGTAATCTTGATATTGTTAGTTTATTTACAAAGAAATGATTTAATGCATTGCTCATTCCTAAGTTACCTTCCGCATTTTCAAAATTGATAGGGTTAATTTTATGTGGCATTGTCGATGATCCAATTTCGCCTGCAATATTCTTTTGAGTAAAATAACTTTTAGAAATATATGTCCATATATCTTGAGAGAATCCAATTAATATTGAATTCATGTGATTGATTTTATTACATATATCGGCAATATAGTCATGCGGTTCAATCTGTGTAGTATGAGTGTTAAGTTCTAGCTTTAGATTAGAAAGAAATCTTTTAATAGATTTTGGCCATTCAATACTTGGATAAGTAATGCTATGTGCTGAATAATTACCTGTAGCTCCATTAAACTTTCCTTTGATTTTTATGTTTTTCAGACTAAGTATTTGATTCACTAATCTTTTTTGAAAGTTTATTAATTCTTTGCCCATTGTTGATGGCGAAGCAGGTTGACCATGTGTATGAGATAAGATTGAAACTTTTTTATATTTTTTACCTAAGCTTTTAAGCTTTTTTTGAAGTACATCAGTCTCTATAATCACTCTTTCTCTTGCGCTTTGTACCATAAGGGCATATGAAACATTATTAATATCTTCAGATGTACAACAAATATGGATATGTTCTTTGTATTTGTATATGTGTTTATTCTTCTTTATTTTTTCTTTAATAAAGTATTCAACAGCTTTAACATCATGCTTAGTTACGTCTTCAATTTTTTTTACTTTAACCGAATCTGCACTATTAAAATCTAGATAGATAGATCTTAAAAACTTAATTTGGCTATTTGAGAAGGGAGGCAGGGATGTTACCCCTTTTAAGTTAGAAAGAAATATAAACCATTCTATTTCAACTTTAACTCTAGTTTTGATCAAGTTATGTTCTGAGAAAATCTCATTGACATCACTGCATAGATTTCGATATCTACCATCAGTGGGAGCAGCAACGTTGAGGTTATATTTTTTCATACTAATACAGTCTTAAAATGTTATTATATCACATAATTAATCTTAATAATATTTAGCTATTAAAAATGAAAAAAAATAATTACAGAATTGAACAGGACTCATTAGGTAAAATTAAAGTCCCACAAAATGCTCTGTATGGAGCTCAAACACAACGTGCGGTTGATAATTTTAAAATAAGTGGCATAACATTTGATCCTGCATTTATACAAGCGCTCGCCAGTCTTAAAAATGCTTGTGCTTCTGCTAACGTAAAATGTAAAGTTCTACCAAAAGTAAAAGCATCAACTATATCAAATATTAGTAAAAAAATTTCATCAAACCCTCTTGATTTTATCGATCATTTCCCAATCGATATTTTCCAAACAGGCTCAGGTACAAGTACTAATATGAATATGAATGAAGTCATATCTGAAATTGCTAAAAGAACACTTAAGAGATCAATACACCCAAATGATGATGTCAATATGTCACAGAGCTCTAATGATGTAATTCCAACCACAATAAACATATCCTCCTTAACTATGAGCAAAACTTTATCTACATCTCTAGATTTTTTATGTGATTCACTTAATAAAAAAGCAAAAAAATTAAAAGATATTATTAAATCAGGAAGAACGCATCTGATGGATGCTGTTCCAATTTCTTTTGAGCAAGAGCTTAACGTATGGGAAGAGCAAGTCAGAGCCTCTCAGGCGCAAATAGATTTATCATGTGAGGAGATTTCATATTTACCTATTGGAGGTACTGCTGTAGGTACAGGAATTAATGCTCCAAAATCATTTTCTAAGAATGTATGCAGTGAGCTTAATAAAATTTATCGTGAATTAAAGATAAAATTTAAACCTTTACCTGTTAAGGGAGAAATGATGAGTTCACAAAATCATATTCTTACTTTAAGTTCAGCTTTAACAAGATACGCATCTACATTACTCAAAATTGCTAATGATATTCGTTGGATGAATAGCGGTCCCATATCGGGATTATCTGAGATATCTCTCAAAGCACTTCAACCTGGCAGCAGTATCATGCCGGGAAAAATAAATCCTGTTATCTCAGAATCTATTATGATGGCAGCTGTTCATGTTAATGGTAATCATTCTACAATCTTGCAGGCAACTAGTAGCGGAAGTTTTCAACTTAATACCATGCTTCCAGTAATTGCTCATAATATTATCGAATCTTTATATTTAATGATTAATTGCTCGTTTAGCATGATAGATTTAATTGATAGTTTTTCGGTAAATGAAGAGACTGTAAAAGATAGTTTATTCAAAAATCCAATAATAGCTACGAAACTTAATCAAGTCATTGGATATGATATGGCTTCAAAGATTGTGAAAAAAGCGTACAAGACTAACAGCTCGATTTTTGATATTGCAGAGAATATGACATCTCTTACAAAATCAGACTTAGTTAAAATACTAGATCCTAAAAAACTCATATAAATGAAACAATCTGATATAGATAATATATTCATCTATTGGGTTTATTACATATCTTTGATTTTCATAGCATTGTTCATCTTAGGTTCTATTGGATTTATATCTAATATATTTCGAGCAGACATAAGTTATATATCATCTTTAATTTTTGTCATCTTTAATTTTTATATATTTCAATGTGGATATTATTTATATAAGTTGAGAGATGCAATATTTTATATTGATACTGTAGAAGTTTATAAACTACATAATATGTTTTTAGACATATGCTCTGAGTATCGATTACAGATTGAAAGTAACAAGCAGAATCAAATATCCAATCAAGATGAATTAAAGTCTAAGCTATATGAATTCGTAGATAATGGATTTTTCATATCTGACCTTTTACTTAAATTAGGAATAATAGGTACCGTTGTAGGATTCATTATTATGCTAAGTTCTTTGTCTGCTATAGATGAAATGAATTTATCAAAAATGAATAATCTATTATTAAGTATGAGTGCTGGTATGAAAGTAGCTCTTTATACAACCTTAACTGGATTAATTGGATCTATTCTCCTAACAATACAATATAATTTCTTCGAATCTAAAATTAATATTTTTATTAATAAAGTACTTAACTCTAAAAAACATGAGAAGAAAGAATAGAATTAGAACTGAACCGTTTACTGATTTATTATTCAATACTCTTCTTGGTTTTACTTTTCTTTTTTTTATAACGGTCCTTTTTATAAATCCTATTTCAAAAATTGGAAATGTTAACATGAAGGCAGAATATATTATTACTGTAGATTGGAAAGATAGTTTACCAGACGATGTAGACATATGGGTTCAAGATCCTAATGGTGAAACGGTATCGTATCTAAAAAAAGATGCAGGCTGGCTGCATCTTGATAGAGATGATCAGGGTATAATTAATGATGTAGTTACAATTGATGGAGAAGAGATAATTTATCCAATAAATCGAGAAGTTGTTACCCTTAGAGGCATTATACCAGGTGAATATATTTTAAATCTTTATTTATATGAACATAAAAGTAAGCATCCAATTGATGTAAAGGTGATTATAGAAAAAGTAAACCCTACATTAAAGTTAGTTTATGCTAACAATATAACATTAGCAAAAAAAGACTCCGAAGTTACTGTAACAAGATTTTTTTTAGATCCTAACGGAGAATATTCTTCGGGTGATTCTCAAAAAAAAATATTAACCCCATATAATCTAAAAAGATTCTAATATGATTTTATATTTATATTTATTTCTACTTTTACTGATATATATTTTTCTAATTCACTATTTTATTAAAAACAAAGCATTTATAGCTAAAATATTAATAGTATTAAGTATTTCTATATTTTTTATTTTTCTATATCAGAGTATTAGAAACAATGAAGGTTATGCGACATCAGATCAACTCCCAAAAAGCTTTTACATATTAAATAGCTATGTTTATAAAGATAGTGTTTTAATCCTTGTAAAAGAAAAAAATTCTAATCCAAGGTTATATAAAATTAATAAATCACTTAAATTAAATAAATTCTTAAAAAAATACAAAGGTTTAAAAAATGATGGACAAGATGTAGTTGTTAAGAAAGATAAAAAAAATAACAAAGATTCTCTAGGTATGTATATCGAAAGCGTTCAAAAGAAGTTACCTCTAAAGTAAGACATAGAATTAGACTGTTTTATTTGTTAGAATACGGCAAATTCTATTCAAGAGGGAAATATAATAATGTCAGAAAAAACTAAAATATCTATAAATAATAATGACTTCAATGTTTTTAATATAAAAAAATATGATATCAATCATTTGCCTTATTCATTGAGAGTGTTAATGGAGAATTATCTAAGAAATGAATCAAACAATGAAAACTTTGACAAAATTATAGAAAAATTTACTAAATGGAACGGCTATGCAGGCGACAATACAGAACTGACTTTTTATCCAAGCAGGGTAATCATGCAAGACTTTACAGGAGTTCCAGCTGTTGTCGATTTAGCATCTATGAGAGATGCTATGACATCCCTAGATGCCTCAAAAGCAGATGCCGTTAATCCTCAGTGTCAAACTGATTTAGTTATAGACCATTCTGTGATGGTAGATCATTTTGGTACTTCAGAATCTAAAGATCTAAATACAAAACTTGAATATGAGAGAAATACTGAAAGATATAAGCTTTTAAAATGGGGTCAACAAGCCTTTAAAAATCTTAGAATAGTACCGCCTAATAATGGAATCATACATCAGATCAATATTGAGTATATTGCAAGAGTTATATATGAGAAAGAAGGACAGCTTTATCCTGATACTGTAGTTGGAACAGATTCACATACTACCATGGTCAATGGACTAGGCGTGTTAGGCTGGGGAGTTGGAGGAATCGAAGCCGAGGCTGCGATGCTAGGTCAGCCGATTCCAATGTTATTACCTGAAGTTATTGGTTTTGAATTAACAGGGAAATTAGGTCAAACAACTACTGCTACAGACTTAGTTTTAACTATTGTTCAAATGCTAAGAGAAAAAAATGTTGTCGGTAAATTTGTAGAATTTTATGGATCTGGTTTAGACAATTTAACTATTGCTGACAGATGTACGATTTCTAATATGGCACCGGAATATGGAGCTACATGCGGATTTTTCCCTATTGATGACCTAACAATCGATTACTTGAAAATGACCGGTAAAGATAATGATCATTTACAAGTAGTAGAAAAATATAGCAAACAATGTGGGTTCTTTAGAGATGACAGTCAAGAAATCCAATATACGGACACATTATCATTAGACATGAGTCAAGTGGAAGCATGCCTTGCTGGACCAAAACGTCCACAAGACCGAGTATTGCTTTCAGATGTAAAAGAAGTTTCTGAATCAGAAATCAAAAAATTAAAAAAACAACCAGAATCTGAAGGAACTATCAATGATGGTAATATTTTAATCGCTGCTATTACAAGCTGCACTAATACATCTAATCCTAGTGTGATTTTAGGAGCTGGACTACTAGCAAAAAAAGCTATTGAAAAAGGTCTCGAAACTAAGGAATGGGTTAAGACATCTCTTGCACCAGGCTCAAGAGTTGTAGAAAACTATTTAAAAAAATCAAAACTATTAGAACCACTGAATAAATTAGGTTTTAATATTGTTGGATATGGATGTACCACTTGTATTGGCAATTCTGGACCATTAGATGATAAATATGTAAAAGAAATAAATGATAGAGATCTTGTGGTAAGTTCAATACTCTCTGGAAACAGAAATTTTGAAGGAAGAATTCATCCTGAAATTAAAATGAATTTTCTTGCAAGCCCGATGTTAGTGGTTGCATATTCTCTTGTTGGTAAGATTAATATAGATATCAATAAAACTCCTCTTGGAAAAGATAAAAATGGAAATGAAATATTTCTAAAAGATATATGGCCATCTAATACCGAGATTAATGAAGTGATGAGCAAAACAATCGATGGAGAAATGTTTAATAACTCATATAAAAATCTCTTTGATGGAGACAGTAATTGGATGTCTATTCCAACCTCTGACTCTGATCATTTTGATTGGGATGAAAAATCTACCTACATTCAACCTTCGCCATTTTTTGGTAAAGAAAAAGATAATCAGGAAAAATTACCAGCAATTGAAAGCGCATATCCTCTAGTCATCTTGGGTGACAGTGTTACTACCGATCATATTTCTCCTGCTG
>Ga0129342_1000151_pt1 | contig 26119 bp, 26 predicted proteins | sample CPBDNA_5_FD_94426 | JGI IMG/M metagenome (GOLD analysis project Ga0129342, IMG submission 94426) | Freshwater to marine salinity gradient microbial communities from Chesapeake Bay, USA - CPBay_Sum_15_0.2_DNA | ecosystem: Environmental > Aquatic > Marine > Coastal | place: USA: Chesapeake Bay...
AAGTTTACTTAGTATCAATCTATCAAATTCTCAATCAACTGTCATTGATGACAAATACCTAGAAGATCAATTTTATATAGGCCTTCATTATAATTCTTTAAGAAACTCACCTGCCGATTTTAATCAGAATAAATTTTCAAGTACACTATTATTAGGATTTATTAGAGATATTCCATTAAATGAAATGAGAAATTTTGGAATGGGAGCTGGCCTTGGTTTAGCTTTTAGCTCTATTAATAGTAACTTAAAATTTGAAAACATTAATAACATTTTGAATTCTTCTGTAATTGACCCTAATAGTTTTGAAAAAAATAAATGGAATGTTTCAAAATTAGAGCTTCCAATTGAAATTCGTTGGAGAACGTCTACACCAGAGAGTTACAAGTTTTGGAGAGTTTATTTGGGTTTTAAGATGAGTTATCTTTTAAGTTCTAGTTATAAATTTGAGTCTGAAAAAATTTCTTTTAAATTAAACAGACTTCCTTTTAGAAAAATAAATAATGGAGTCATGTTAAATGCTGGAAATAATACTTGGAATCTGAGTCTTTATATGGGTTTAAAACCTTTATTTAATGATGAATTCAGAAAATTAAATCCTGAATTAAAAGATTTAAAAGACTTTAGCGTTGGTCTTATATTTTATATTTTATAATTTTAGATCGATTAATTTTATAAAATCCTCAAGAATTTGCTTTAAAATCTTATAGTTTTACAATTTTATTTATATTTACAAGATTATATAATTACTATAAACAACTAATTAAAATTAAAACAAACTCAATTATGAAAAGAATTTTGTCAATGTTTGCTGTGCTTTTAAGTACAATAATTTTCGCTCAAACTACCGTAACTGGTTCTGTTTCAGATGAAGATAACAACCCAATACCTGGTGCCAATGTTGTTGTTGATGCTATGACAGGTACTGTAACTGATTTTGATGGTAATTTTTCCATTTCAGTAAATCAGTTACCACCTTTTTCAATTACCGTTTCTAGTGTTGGTTTTGACTCTGTTACATTAAATGTTACAGCATCAAACTTAAATTTCAATGTGCAGTTAACTGAATCTCAAAATTTATTAGATGAGATTGTAGTATCTGCTTCAAGAATTGCAGAAAGATTATTTGAATCCCCTGTAACTATTGAAAAATTCGATTACAAAGATATTGCTCAATCAACTGGAGCTGATTTTTACAGTAGTTTAGAAGGATTAAAAGGAGTCCAAGTTAACTCTGGTGGATTATTTTTTCAACAAGTAACAACAAGAGGATTTAATGGAACAATGTACAATAATGGCTTTGTCCAATTGGTTGATGGAATGAATAATGAAGCTCCTGGTTTAGGTTTTTCTGCTGGTAACTTACTTGGTATTCATGAATTAGACATTCAAAGTGTTGAATTAATGCCAGGTGCTGCTTCAGCTCTATACGGAGCTAATGCAACTAAAGGTATTTTATTTATGAATAGTAAAAATCCATTTGATTTTCCAGGTGTTAGTGCTACATATAGACATGGTTTAACATCACAGGAAGCTGCTGGTGAAAACCAATATTATGATTTTGCCTTTAGGGCTGCCAATAAGTTTAGCGACAAGTTTGCTGCTAAAATCACTGTAAGCTACCAACAAGGTGAAGACTGGCATGCTGTTGATTACAGAGACATTAACCATTTAGATGGAAGATTTATAGATGGTTCTACAGAAGCCCAAAATCCAAGACATTTTCCTGATTATGATGGTGTAAATGTTTATGGAGATATAGGTCAACAGTTTAATATGACGGATCTTTTTAGAGGTCTTGTTATTCCTCAATTAGTTGCAGGAGGTTTGTTGTCACCTGCTGCTGGAGCTCAAGTAAACGCAATTTTTGGAGCATACTCTCCAAACTTCTTTGGAACCTATAATATAAACGCCAGCGGATATAATGAAAATGAATTACTAGATAATAACGCTTCAAGCTTTAAAACAGATTTAGCTTTCCATTACAAGCCTAGTGAAGATTCAGAGCTTATTTTAAATTCTAAAATAGGTGCTGGTAATACAATGCTACATGTTACAAACAGAAACATGTTAAAGAATTTTGGTCTTCAACAGCACAAAATTGAATTTAAAAACAAAAACCTTGGTTTAAGATTCTATCATACATCTGAAAATTCAGGAAATACTCATGATGTGTCTGCACTTGGTGCTGTAATGACTATAGCTCAACCAGGTGGTTTAACTAAGTATTTTGGTGATTATATAGGTGCTTATTTTGGTGCTCTTCCATATGCTGTTAATCCAAACCCTATTGCAGGTTTAAATACAATGATTAATTATGCTTTTTATGGATACACTCTTGAAGACATTCTTGGAAAAGGTGGTGATTTAGCTGTTCATGCTGACGCTAGAGCTCAGGCCGATAAAAACATGCTTGTTCCAGGATCAGAAAAATGGAATTCCGTTTACGAAAAAGCAATTTCTAATGGAATCGATGTATTTGGAGGTGGTGCAGGTATTTTAGATTATTCACAATCTAACAGTTATGAAGTAGATTACAATCTTCAAGATTTAGTTGACGGAGTTGATGTTGTTGTTGGTGCGTCTAAAAGAGATTATAAGCTTAGATCTAATGGAACGCTATTTACTGACTACGAATCACCTATTGAATACACTGACATGGGTCTTTATGCTCAAGCTCAGACTGCTATTATGGGTGGTGCTGTTAAATTAACGGGATCTATGAGATACGATAAAAGCGAATTTTTTAAAGGCACAATAACTCCTAGACTTGGTGCACTTATTTTCCTTTCCGAAAATCAAAACTTAAGGGTTTCATACCAAACTGGATTCCAAAATCCTGCTGCACAAGACCAATACATTGGTTTAGATATTGGTTCAGCAATTTTAATGGGATCTTCCCCTGACAACGTAGATAGATTTAATATGAGATTAAGAGGAGGTTCAGGAAACTCATTTAACTTAACTGGAAATCAGGTTAAGAATAATTCTTATACTTTATCATCTGTACAAGCAGGTGCTCCTGTTGCAGCTGGAGACTTAGGGAATGTAGGTCCTCAACAAGTTAAATCTTACGATTTAGGATATAGAATTAATGGGAAGAAAACTGCTTTAGATATCGGAGCATACTATACAAATTGGGATAATTTTATTTCGTCTGTCGAGGTTATTACTCCTTTATATGGATCACCTTATGCTGTTTCTGGTCTTATAGCTCTATCGAGAGGAGACTATAAAGTAGTTAGTTATGATGCTAATGCTGATGAGGATGTAAGTACATACGGAGTTAGTGCTGGTCTAGAAACTAGTATATTAAATACTTTTGACCTTAGTATGAGTTATTCCTACAATAAAATGAAATTTGATACTTCTAACTCAGATTATGAAGCAGGATTTAATACTCCTGAGAATAGAGCAGTAGTTACTTTAGGCTCTACAGAATTAGCTGAGAATTTCTCGTTTAATGTAACTGCTAAATATCATTCAAATTATACTTGGTTTCAACCAGGATTTATGGATGGTGTTATTCCAGCTAAAACAACTTTTGATGCATCTATGAATTTTGATCTTCCTGAATTTAATTCTAGGGTTAAAGTTGGTGGTGTAAATATTGGTGGAAAAGAATACTTTATGTTACCCGGTTCAGGTGCAATTGGAAGTCAATTCTATGTTGGAATAACTTTTAATCCATAATTAGAAACAGTATGTTAATAAAAAGGCGACTTAGGTCGCCTTTTTTTATGTTAAAAAGGATAGAATTTAAATTACAAAATTTTATATTTGCCACATCAAAAATTAAAATCGGTAAAATGTCACAATCTGTAGGTAAAGTTTCACAAATTATGGGTCCTGTTGTAGATGTAACTTTTGATACTTCTTCAAACGATCTTCCTAAAATTTACGATTCTCTCGAAATAAATAAAGAAGATGGATCAGTATTAGTTCTTGAAGTTCAATCGCATGTTGGGGAGGATATTGTTCGAACTATTTCAATGGATTCAACAGATGGTCTTATGAGAGGAGCTGTTGTAAAAGCTACAGGAAACCCAATTAAAATGCCAATTGGAGATGACGTTTATGGAAGATTATTTAATGTGATTGGAGATTCTATTGATGGACTTGGTAATTTGCCAAAAACTGGTAAAGATGGCTTATCCATCCACAGAGAAGCACCTGATTTTGATCAACTTTCTACATCAACAGAAGTTTTATTTACTGGAATTAAAGTAATTGATCTTATTGAGCCTTATGCAAAAGGTGGAAAAATTGGACTATTTGGAGGTGCTGGTGTTGGTAAAACAGTATTAATTCAAGAGTTAATTAATAATATTGCAAAAGGGCATGGTGGTCTTTCTGTTTTTGCGGGTGTTGGAGAAAGAACACGTGAAGGAAATGATTTATTAAGAGAAATGCTCGAATCTGGAATTATAAAATATGGTGAGGAATTTGACAAATCTATGGAAGAAGGTGGATGGGATTTAAGTAAAGTGGACAAAAAGGCTATGAAAGAATCAAAGGCTACTTTTGTTTTTGGGCAAATGAACGAACCTCCAGGTGCTCGTGCAAGAGTTGCATTATCAGGTCTTACTATGGCAGAATATTTTAGAGATGGGGCTGGTGATGGTCAAGGAAAAGATGTACTATTCTTTGTAGATAATATCTTTAGATTTACTCAAGCTGGTTCTGAGGTATCAGCATTACTTGGTAGAATGCCTTCTGCTGTTGGTTATCAACCTACTTTAGCTACAGAAATGGGTGCCATGCAGGAAAGAATTACTTCAACTAAGAATGGATCAATAACATCTGTTCAAGCGGTTTATGTTCCTGCAGATGATTTAACCGACCCTGCACCTGCTACAACTTTTGCTCACTTAGATGCAACTACAGTACTGTCTAGAAAAATTGCTGAGCTTGGTATTTATCCCGCAGTTGATCCATTAGATTCGACATCAAGAATTTTAACTCCAGAAATTATTGGAGACGATCATTATAATTGTGCTCAAAGAGTAAAAGAGTTACTTCAAAAGTATAAAGAATTACAAGATATTATTGCTATTCTTGGTATGGAAGAATTATCTGAAGAAGATAAACTTTCTGTATACAGAGCTAGAAAAGTTCAAAGATTTCTGTCTCAACCTTTCCATGTTGCTGAACAATTTACTGGTATCCCTGGTGTTCTTGTTGATATTAAGGATACTATTAAAGGTTTTAATATGATTATGAATGGTGAGCTCGATCACCTTCCTGAAGCAGCATTTAACCTTAAAGGAACCATTGAGGAAGCTATTGAAGCTGGTGAAAAAATGTTATCTGAAGCCCAAAACTAGACAATGCAATTAGAAATAGTAAGTCCTGAAAAAACGTTACTAACAGCTGATGTTAAATCAGTAATTGTTCCAGGTACTGATGGTTCTTTTCAAATGTTAGATAATCATGCTCCAATCGTATCTACCTTAATTTCAGGAACTGTTAAAATATCTGGAGAAATTGAAGATTACAATAGTTTGCCTGATGTATTTTCTATTATTAGTCCTAAAGAAATACACTTATCAGTTAGTTCTGGTGTTGTTGAGATGAAAGAAAATAAAGTCATTATATTAACTGACTAAAGTTTTAAATTTTTAATGTCTCTATGAAAAAAAGTCTTGTGCTTTTGCTTTTAATGTTTTTTAACGTTATCATTTCTCAACAAGACACTACTAACTTGAAAGAAATTGTAGTTTCAACAACAAAACTTGAAATACCTTTTTCTAAGAACTTTAGAACTGTAACAATAATATCATCTGACTACATAAAAAGTAGTCCCTCTACAAATATTTCTGATCTTTTACAAGAAGTTTCCGGAATTGATGTTAGAAGAAGAGGTATTGGAGGTGTTCAAGGAGATCTTTACATAAGAGGTGGTGGATTTGATCAAACTCTACTTTTAGTTGATGGTATGAAAATGGATGATGCCCAAACAGGTCATCATACCTTAAACATGATTCTTCCTCTTTTTTTGATTGAAAGAATTGAAATTATAAAAGGCCCAGCTGCTAGAATTTTTGGTCAAAATGCGTTTAACGGAGCAATAAACATTGTTACAAAGGAAGTTGTTGGAGAAATAGGTAAATCAAATTTTAGAGTGAATGAAATTTCTTTTGGATCTTTTGATCAGAAAAACATTTCTGCTTCTACAAAAATTCTTACTAATAAAATAAAAACATTAATTAGTTACTCTGGAAATCGATCGGACGGCTATAGACACAATACTGATTTTAAAAGGAACAATTATTTTGTAAAAACCTTTTTCAACTCAAAATCATTACCAATTGATATTATAGCCTCGTTTAATGAAAATAAATTTGGTGCTAATGGGTTTTATGCTAGTCCAAGTGCAACCGAACAATATGAAGAAACACAAGCCAGTTTATTAGGAATTTCCACAAATATAAATTATGAGAATTTAACGATTAAACCAAAATTATATTGGAGAAGGGGACAAGATGAATATATTTATATTCGTGATAATCCGTCTGTTTACAGAAATCTGCATAAAACCAATAAAATATCTGCTGAGTTAAGTGGATTTTATTATTCTTCCTATGGTGTTACTGGTTTTGGCATTGATTTATCTACTGTAAATATTTCAAGTAATAATTTAGGGGAACACAACAGAACGACTGTTAATGTATTTGTTGATCAAACCATTAAATTATTTGATGAAAAACTTGTTCTTTCACCTGGAATTGCTTTAAGCTATTTCTCAGATATGTCATTTCATTCTTTTCCCGGAATTGATCTAGGATATAACATAAATTCAAATTTCAAACTCTATAGTAATATAGGAAAGACTTATCGAATTCCTACCTACACTGATTTATATTATAGTGATAGAACTACCATTGGCAATGAAAATTTAAATCCTGAATCTGCAACTTCAACTGAATGGGGTATAAAATACACTACTTCAGAATTTAAATTCTCTGGAGCATTATTTAATAGAAAAGCAAAAAATATTATTGACTATGTTAAAGAAAATCAGGACGATTTATGGAATGCTGTAAATATTGGTTCTCTAAAATCTACTGGTTTTGAACTTGAGTTTCAATATAAATTACAGAACCAAAATTATTTAAATATAGGTTATACCAACATTAAGGATAATAACTATGTGACTGATATTAATTTATCAAAGTATTCATTAAATTCTTTAAAACATCATTTTACATCTAAAATAAATTTGAATTACATCAGAAACGTAAATCATTCATTTGTTTTCAAATATGCAGAACGATCAGATAGGTCCAATTATAGTATTTTCGACTCCAAAATCATATATAAAAAAGGATTATTTATTTACGTCAATAATATTTTAGATGAAGTTTATTCTGAAACTAATTTAGTCCCTATGCCAGGAAGAAGTTTTCTAGTTGGAATCAGTGTAGGAATAGACTAAATCTCCAGATAAATAAGTCTTTAGAACCTTTGTGTATGGTGTCAAATCAATATCAACTTTCATAATATCTCTATCAATTATTATAAAATCAGCAAACTTGTTTTTTTCAATGCTTCCTTTTTCATTTTCTTCAAAATTTAAATAAGCTGCCCATATAGTCATTCCTTTTAAAGTTTCTTCTCTTGATAGTGCATTTGAAAACTCAAATCCATCCTCTGGATAATTGTATAAATCTTTTCTGGCTGTAGCTGCATAAAAGGTATGAAATGGATTAACTGTTTCAACAGGAAAATCAGTACCAAGTCCTATAACTTTTGATCTTAATAATAATTCTTTATTGGCATAGGCACCCTTAATTCGTTTTGAACCAACCCTGTCTTCAGCCCAATACATATCACTCGTTGCATGAGTGGGTTGAACAGAGGGTAATATTTTTTCATTGTATCCGTTTATATCGTTTAGATCCACAATCTGAGAATGTTCAATTCTCCATCTAGGATCCTCTTTATTTTCTAAAACATTAGAATAAGATTTCAGTAATATATTTATAGTTGAATCTCCAATTGCATGTGTGTTCATTTGAAAATTAGCAGCTGATAGTTTTTTTGCTAGTTCCTTAATACTTTGAATGTCTGTTACAAGTTTTCCGTAATTATGTTTATCATCAGAATACGGCGCTTTTAAAGTAGCTCCTCTTGATCCTAATGCTCCATCACCATAAACCTTAACTGATCTTACATTAAGTAAATCAGTTTTTATGGGTCCCTTTTCTAAAAAATAATTTACATCATCCTTTGAATTACTAATCATAGCATAAACACGAATTTTTAATTGATTTTGTTTTTGAAGACTATCAATTAATAATATTATGTCCTTTTGAATTCCAGCATCGTCAACTGTAGTTAACCCGTTTTCAAAACAAATATCTTGCGCACTAAGAAGAGCGTCTATTTTTTCTAATTCAGAAATATCGCCAAAAGCTTTATCAATAAGTGACATTGGACCATCTATCAATACTCCTGTTAGTTTTCCTTTCTCAATTATTACTGTACCATTTTCTGATTTGATATTAATATCAATATTGGCAATGTCTAGGGCTTTTTGGTTAACTAGATAAGCATGTCCGTCTATTCTTTCTAATATTACAGGTTTTTGGGGATACAATAAATCTAATTTTGATTTGTTGGGAAATTTTTTTAATTCCCAATCGTTTTGATCCCATCCTCTTCCTCTAATAACAGACTTTTTATCATCTTTAGAAATTTTCTCTATTATTTCATCAAAAGATTTAGTTCCAGTTAAATCAATAACATTTTGATTAAGCCCTAATCCATAAAAGTGACAGTGTGCATCAATAAGTCCAGGTAGAACAGTTGAACCTTTAAGATCTAAAATATTTTTACTATTGTATTTTGATAATATATTGTTAGATCCAACATCAATAAATTTGCCGTTTTTAACTGCAAATGCAGAGGCCCTAGAAAAATTTTCATCCACTGTATAGATATTACCATTATAGGCTATCAAATCAACTGTTTTCATACAGCTTTGAAAAAAAATTGCAACAGCAATTAATAATATATTATTGAATTTGATTAAGTTTTTCATAGATTAAATGAGTTTCCCAACCTCTGTATTGTAAATAAGAGAAGATTTTTTTCTTTTTTTCAATCACGCTTAGATTTTCCAAAGATGAGAATTTTTTATTAAACAGATTTTCAAATTTTTTTTGATAATCAACTTCATTTATCTCATCAAGTCCTTTTTTAATATTAAATTCCGAAATTTTTTTGGATTTTAATTCTTGTATTATCCTTATTTTTCCCCAATTTTTAATTTTAAATTTACCTCTAACATAGCTTTTGCAAAACCTAGTTTCGTTTAGGTAGTCTTCGTTGATTAAGTTTATAAGTATTTGATCTTTTGCTTCAGAAATTAAATTAAATTTTGATAATTTTTTTTCAACTTCGTTATGACATCTATCTTGGTAAGAGCAGAAATGTTTAAGTTTAAATTCAATTTCTTTAATTGTAAAATTTTCACTTTTCATTTATTGAAATTAGTTTTTTTTTTTGACCAAAAAAAAAGCGGCTAAAAGCCGCTTTTTTTATGCATTTATGATTTTACCTTCTTTGTTAAAGAATCTAAAATGTAAATAGGTGTATGCATCTCTAGAAACAATACGAATCCATTTTTTTCGCTCAAAAAACCATTTGGTTCTTAATGAAGGATAACCTTCCTTCAAATAAGCAGCTATAAAAGGATGAACATGTAAATATATTTTCACATTATTGTATTTTTCACTTGAAAGAATTTTTTCTAGCTTTCCGTAGATTTTATCAATTAAAACTATTGGTGCTTCTACAGTTCCATTTTCATTTGGATTAGGTTCAATGGTTTTAATATCCATTTCTGATCTAACTCTTTGTCTTGTCATCTCAATTAAGCCGATTTTACTTGGAGGCAAAATCTTGTGTTTTGCTCTGTCAGATTCCATTTCCTTTTTGAAATGATCAAAAAGTATTTTTCTATTTTCTGAATTTAGTAAATCAATAAAATCAATAACTATTATTCCGCCCATATCTCTTAATCTTAGTTGTCTCGCAATTTCTGTTGCAGCAATTAAATTAACTTCAAGAGCTGAATCTTCTTGATTTTTTGATTTTGTTGATCGATTTCCACTATTAACGTCTATAACATGTAAAGCTTCGGTGTGCTCAATAATTAAATAAGCACCTTTACTCATAGTAACAGTTCTTCCAAAAGCTGTTTTAATTTGACGTTCAATTCCGTATTCTTCAAAAATAGGATTATGAGATTTGTGAAGCTTTACAATTGTTTGTTTTTTTGGAGCAATTTGCTTCAAATATTCTATTATTTCAGAATACATAGATTTTTGATTAACATGTATTGCTGTAAAACTATCATTAAAGTAATCTCTTAAAATTGAAGTGGATCGGTTTAGTTCACTCTGAACTTTTACTGGAACATTGGAATCTTGAATTTTTTTACACAAACTTATCCAACGTTTGTATAAGTTTTTCAAGTCTTTGTCGATTGAAGCAACTTTTTGATCTTTTGCAACAGTCCTAACAATTACACCAAAACCTTTAGGTTTAATACTTTGTACAAGTCTTTTTAATCTGCTTTTTTCTTCTTTACTTTCTATTTTTTGAGAAATTGATATTCTATTAGAAAATGGAACAAGTACTAAAAAACGCCCAGCAAATGATAACTCTGAGCTTATTCTAGGTCCTTTAGTTGAAATAGGTTCTTTAATGATTTGAACTAAAACAGTTTGATTTGGACTTATGACGTCTGAAATACTTCCTTCTTTGTCAATTTCTGATTCTAAAGGAAATTTATCAAGTGAAAAATTTTTTAATTTACCTGTGCTTACACCTTTAATGAACTTGATTAGCGATAAAATTTTTGGTCCTAAGTCATGATAATGCAAAAAGGCATCTTTCTCATATCCAACATTTACAAATGCTGCATTAAGACCTGAAATGGTTTTTTTTGTTTTTGCCAAAAAAATGTCTCCAACATTAAATTTATTACTATCGTTTTGTTTATGAAGTTCAATTAATTTACCGTCTTTTAGTAATGCAAAATCAACAGCTGTGGAATTAGATCTTATTATAATTTCTTTACTCACAATATTGAATTTATGTCCGCTAACAGCGAACTGGTTATACTTTTTTCACAGGATTTTAATTTACTTGGAAGTAAGTTTTGTGCTGAAAATTCACTAAACTTAGTTCATGTCAAAGAACGTTTTCAGTTAATAAGTTAATTACTTATTTTTTTTGTGCCTATTAGCACGACTTCTTTTTTTTCGCTTGTGTGTAGCTACTTTGTGTCTTTTTCTTTTTTTACCACTAGGCATAATCTATATTTTAATTATTTTTCTTGACACCTTCAACGAATAATTTTGCAGGCTTAAAGGCTGGAATATAGTGTTCAGGAATTTTTATTGTAATATTTTTTGAAATGTTTCTTCCAGTTTTTTCAGCTCTTTTTTTTACAACAAAGCTTCCAAAGCCTCTTAAATAAACATTTTCACCATTATTTAATGAATTTTTAATTTCTTCCATTAAGTTTTCTACTATGGCTAAAACTTCATTTTTATCTAAACCTGTATTGTTAGAAACTTTTGAAACAATCTCAGCCTTTGTCATATTTTTATGATTTATTTATGTTTAACTTTTCAAGGTGGCAAATATATAAATTTATATTCATTATTTGTTCTTTAAAATGTTCTAATAATTGTAAATATTCATTTGAAAAAAGATTTAGTAAATAAAATATCTAAAAAATTTGCCATAAATTTAATTAACTGGTACTCAGATAATAAGAGATGTTTACCATGGAGAGAAACTAAAAATCCTTTTAAAATATGGCTTTCTGAAATTATTTTACAACAAACTCAAATAAAACAAGGTTTGCCTTATTACCAAAGGTTTATTAAGTTATTTCCAAATGTAGAGTCGCTTGCTTTTAGTGAAGAAGAATATGTTTTAAAAAAATGGGAGGGTCTTGGTTATTATAACAGAGTTAGAAATATGCATAAAGCAGCTAAAATTGTTGTTCATGACTATAATGGAAAATTTCCCACAAGCTATAATGAATTGATAAAGCTTCCTGGAATAGGAGATTATTCTGCAAGTGCAATAAGTTCATTTTCTTCCAATGAAATTAGACCAGTTTTAGATGGTAACGTATATAGATTAATTTCTAGGATTTTCCATATTAATAATGTTATAACAAGCTCTAAGTCTGTCAAAGTTTTTAAAGGAATTTTGAATATATTAATATCAAAAAAAAATCCTGCAGATTTTAATCAAGCTATAATGGATTATGGTTCATTAATCTGTAAGCCTAAAAACCCAAATTGTTTGATTTGTATTTTTAAAAGCGATTGCCTTGCTTTTAAACATAATTCCATCTTAAAATTTCCAGTTAAAAAAAATAATTTTTTAAAAAAAATGAGAATATTTAACTACTTGGTTATAATTGATTCATCCAAAAAAATTGTTTTAAATAAAAGAATTCAAAAAGATATATGGCAGAATCTATTTGATTTCCCCATGATAGAGACTAAAAAGAAAATTAATAAAAGTGATGTAAGAAATTATCTAGCATCAGAACATTTTATTTTTCATAAAATTAAAAGTCTAAAATTTGAAATGACTCAAAATCATAAATTATCTCATCAAAATTTAACAATCAACTATTGGTTAATTAGAATAGATGGCTGTTTAAATGATTCTGTTGAAATAAAAAAAATTTCTAATTATCCTTTACCAAAACCACTTCACTCATTTGTGTCTACTTTAGATAGATTTCTGAAGTAATTTCATATATTTGATTATAATAAAAAATGATATGAGTGGATCTTTAAACAAAGTTATGTTAATAGGAAATCTTGGAGATAATGTTAAACTACATCATTTTGATGGTGGAGGTTGTATTGGAAGATTTCCAATAGCTACAAATGAAAGTTATACAAATAAAATAACTGGAGAAAAAGTTTCAAATACAGAGTGGCATAATGTTGTTGTTAGAAATAAAGCTGCAGAAATATGTGAGAAATATTTGAATAAAGGAGATAAGATTTATGTTGAAGGAAAAATTAAAACCAGAAAATGGCAGTCAGATGATGGTATTCAGCGTTATTCAACTGAAATTCATGTAAGTGAGTTTAATTTCTTATCTAATAAAAATGAAATGAATGAAGATCAGATCGCCCCTTCTGAATTTTCAGATTCATCAACTAATTCTTTGCAATACGATGATGGTCCTGATGATTTACCTTTTTAATATATTAAAAAAATAAATTGTTTCTTTTTTTATTAATTGAACATCATCCAGAATTAATTAAAATTTGTTTAATTATTGCATTGCTTTTTTGTTCTGCTTTAATTTCAGGATCTGAAGTTGCCTTTTTCTCTCTTTCTGAAACCGATCTTAAAAAGATTCTAGAAGAAGGGTCAAATAAATCAAAATTAGTTTATTCTTTAAGAAAAAAACCTAGAAGATTACTTGCAACAATTTTAGTTACTAATAATTTTATAAATATTTCTATAGTATTATTAATTGTTTCACTCGGACAAATAGTTTATTTTGATAATTTCCCATATTGGGCTAATGTTGTTATTGAGATTGGTTTAATTACTATTTTGATTTTGCTTTTTGGTGAGTTACTTCCAAAAGTTTATGCAAATAGAAACCCAATTACTTTTTCAAAAAATATGGCTAAATCAATTCGAGTAATTGATAAATATCTCGTTTTTTTTATAACGATTCCTATGAGTAAAATCACCGAATTTATTCAAAATAAAGTAGTTCTTAAAAATAATAATTTATCTGTTAATAAACTGTCTGACGCTTTTCAATTGACTGATGAAAATGAAACCTCTTTTGAGGAAAAAAAAATATTAAATAGAATTATTTCTTTTGGTAATACGGAAGTTAAGCAAATAATGAAACCAAGAATTGATGTTTTTTCGGTAGCAAAAAAAACTTCTTTTATTGATTTGGTTAGGCAAGTTCGAGAAAAAAAATACTCCAGAATTCCTGTTTATGAGGATAAAATAGATAACGTAATTGGAGTAATTTACCTTAAAGATATGTTTCCACACATTGATAAAATTGAATTCAATTGGAATTCATTAATTAAAGAAGCCTATTTTGTACCAGAAAATAAAAAGTTAGACGATTTATTAAAAGAATTTCAAAATCTGAAAAGTCACCTTGCAATTGTTGTTGATGAGTATGGAGGAAAATCTGGTATTATAACTTTGAATGATATAGTTGAAGAAATTGTAGGTGAAATAAATGATGAACTTATAATTGAAGATATTAACTATTCGATTATTAATAAGAACAAGTTCATTTTTGATGGAAGAGTTAGTTTAAAAGATTTATATAAAATATTAAAAATTAATAATTCTTTATTAGAAAATTTAAGAGGTGATTCTGAAACTTTAGCAGGTTTTTTACTTGAACAAATTGGAAGTTTTCCTAAAAAAAATTATAAAATTAAAATTAAACAGATAAGCTTTAAAATCTTGGATGTTGATAGGAGAAGAATTAAAAGTGTTATGGTTTCATTAAAAAATGATTAGAAATTTAATTTTATTGCTTATAGTTGTTGGATGTAATAATGATTACATATTACCAAAACCAAAGGCATTCTTATTCAAACAATTTAAAAATCAAGAGTATTACAATTTTGATAGTAAATGTGGCTTTTCATTTATTGTTAATAAATACTCAATCATTGATTCTAATGAATGTAATTTAAAAATTTATAATCCTTACTTAAAATCAACTATTTTTTTTACAAAAGTAAATATTGACAATAATATAATGCTGATTCAAAAGGATTTTGATAAAAAGCTTAAGGAAAACTCAAAAAATGCATTTTATGTAAAATCAAGTGAATATGTTAATTCAAATAAAAAAATTTATGCTAAATATTTTACATTTTCGGGTGATACTCCATCCAATATCCAATTTTTTATAACAGATTCCATTTCAAAGTATATTACAGGTTCTTTATTTTTTGAATCAAAACCTAACTATGACTCACTACTTCCTTCAATAGAATTTACAAATAATGAAATAAGAAAATTAATTCAATCTTTTAATTGGAATTAATATTGTTCTATGACAGAAAATAAGTTAAAATGGATCTATCTAGTTGTGCTTTCTATTGTTTGGGGAAGTTCATATATTTTGATCAAAAAAACTTTAATTGGTTTAAGTCCTCTTCAAGTTGGAAGTTTAAGAACTATAATTTCGGCAATTTTATTATTATTAATTGGATATTCATCTTTAAAAACTATACCAAAAAATAAATGGAAATGGATAGCAATTACGGGATTTGTATCGTTTATTCCTCCTTTTCTATTTGCATTTGCTCAAACTGAGATTGATAGCGCTCTAGCTGCGATATTAAATTCATTAACTCCACTGGCAACTCTACTTATAGGTATTATTTTTTATAGTTTTAAAATTGATTCCAAACAAATTTTTGGTGTCATTTTAGGTCTTATTGGATCAGTATTATTAATGTATCAAGGTTCAATTATTAATCCTAATCAAAATTTGATGTATATTTTTTTCATTCTTTTTGCTTCTTTTCTCTATGCCATACAAGTAAATTTATTAAAAGTTTATCTCCAGAATGTTTCAGCTGTTGCAATAGCTGTTGGAAATTTTGTATTTATATTACCATTTTCAATTGTAATTTTTTTATTTACTGATTATAAACAAATTGATTTAGAAAATCAAAATGTTTTTGATGCTTTGCTTTATATATTGATTTTATCAATTATTGGAACTGTATTTGCCAAAATATTGTTTAATAAGTTTGTTCAAATAGCTTCACCAGTATTTGCTTCATCAGTAACCTATATAATTCCTATTATTGCTTTATTTTGGGGTCTTTTAGACGGTGAAATTTTTACATTAAATCAGTTGTTTGCCACAATTATTATTTTTTTTGGAGTTTATTTAGCAAATAAAACATCAAATAAATAATTTAAGTTTATTTTAAAGTATATCATACCCATATTTTAGTGCTAATTTTTGTTATATATACTCAATCCTTGTATATTTGCACACATTTTAATAAAATACTATCATGTACGCAGTTGTAGAAATAGCAGGTCAACAATTTAAAGTTGAAAAAGACCAAAAAGTCTATGTTAATAGACTTGAGGGTAAAGAAGGTTCAAATGTAAGTTTTGACAATATTTTAATGCTAGACAATTCAGGAAAAATTTCAATTGGCAATCCAACTGTTAGCGGCGCTAGTGTTGAAGCTAAAATTGTTAAACACTTGAAAGACGACAAGGTAATTGTATTTAAAAAGAAAAGAAGAAAAGGCTACAAAGTTAAGAATGGTCATAGACAAGCTTTAACTCAAATATTAGTTCAAAACATATTAGAAAGTTCTAATAAAACTAAAGTTGAATCTAAGGTTAAAAATGAAGTTTCTATTAATGATGAAACTTCGACTAAAAAAACTGTTGCGAAAAAGCCAATTACTAAAAAGTCAATTACTAAAAAGCCAGCTGCTAAAAAGCCAGTTGCAAAAAAAACTAATAAATAATTTAAACTATAAAACATGGCTCATAAAAAAGGTGTAGGTAGTTCAAAGAACGGAAGAGAATCAGAATCGAAACGACTTGGTGTTAAAATATTTGGTGGCCAAGCTGCTATTGCTGGTAATATTATTGTTCGTCAAAGAGGAACCGCTCACAAAGCTGGGAAAAATGTTTATGTAAGCAAGGATCATACTCTTCATGCTAAAATTGATGGAGTTGTACAGTTTACTAAAAAGAAAGACAACAAATCTTTTGTTTCTATCATTCCATTTGAAGCTTAATATTTAAGCTTTACAATTTTAAAATTTTATCTTTAAGTATATTTGTATAATGCCTTTATACAAAAAACTCACTAGTGACCAAGATAACCAACTTGTAATATGGAACATTAATGAGAATAAGCAAGAATTAATTTCGTCTATAAAACAAAAGTCTTCTTTTATTCAAAAATTGAATTCAATTAAAAATGAAAAAAAACAAATTGAATTTTTGAGCACACTAAAATTATTGGAAGAATTGAATTTAACTTTTGATGATTTAAAATATAATGAGTTTGGCAAGCCAACTCTTCAAAAAGGATTCATTTCAATAACCCATTCTTTTCAATATTCTGGAATCTACTATTCAAAAAAAAAAATTGGAATTGATATTGAAAAGTTTAGAGATAAAATTTTAAACATTTGGCCTAAATTTATTTCTAAACACGAATCGGAGTTATTTAATTTCAATAGTGTAGAAAGTATTACTAAAGCCTGGACTATAAAAGAATCAGTTTTTAAAGCTTTTGGATATGACAGTATTGATTTTAAAAAAGATATAATTATTGAATCTCTAAAAAATAACAAAGCAATAGTTAGAATTTATAAAAATGAATTTTCTGAAAACTATCTTGTAGATCTCATGAATTTTTCTAATTACATTTGTTCTACAGCACAAATTATGGATTAATTATGTTTGATTTTTTATTTCAACAATATTCACAATATAATGAACTGGACATATTTTTTGAAATCGTAGCTGTAATCTTTGGTTTATTAAGTGTTTGGTTTTCAAAAAACAATAACATACTAGTTTATCCAACAGGAATGATTTCAACGTCAATATTTACTTATTTACTCTTTAAATGGGGATTGTTGGGTGACATGATGATAAATGCATATTATTTCATAATGAGCATTTATGGATGGTATATTTGGACTCGTAAAAAAAATAACATAGTAACTCCCATATCGAAAATTAGTAACTATGAAAAAAAAATATCCTTATTTATATTTATTTTTTCTCTGATTTTTGTTTACGGAATCTATAATTATTTTGATAAGTGGGGATCATTAACGTCGTATATAGATAATATTACTACAGCGATTTTCTTTGTTGGAATGTGGCTAATGGCTAAAAGAAAGATTGAAAATTGGGTTTTTTGGATTATTGGAGATGTAATATCGGTACCCTTATATTTTTACAAAGGATTAACATTTACTAGTTTACAGTATTTTATTTTTACTATAATTGCTATCTCTGGTTATTATTCATGGAAGAAAATCTTAAACAAATTGGATCTAACTGCTTAAAAGTAGTTCTTTTTGGACCTGAATCCTCTGGTAAAACTACTCTTTCAAAAGATCTTGCAAACTATTATAATACCAATTGGGTAAAAGAATATGCTAGAGATTACTTGCAAAGAAAATGGGACAATGAAAAAAAGATTTGTGAACTTAAAGATTTACTTCCAATAGCAAAAGGACAAATAAAATTGGAAAATCAACTTTCAAAACTGGCTAATAGAATACTTATATGTGACACAGATCTTTTAGAAACTAAAGTTTATTCTGAGACCTATTTTGATGGTTATTGTGATCCAATTTTAGAAAAATATGCTCTTAATAACAACTACGATTTGTATATTCTAACCGATATCGATATTCCCTGGGAAAAAGATGATTTAAGGGACAAACCTTTAGAAAGGCAAAAAATGTTTGACGCTTTTAAAGAAACTTTAAATAAATACAATAAACCATATATTTTAGTAAGCGGATCTAAAAGTAATAGATTAGAAACAGCAATAAAAGAAATAAATAAGTTGCTAGATATATAATAACAATATTATTATCTTTGAAACATAATAAATGGGGTGCTACGGCTGAGATTATACCCAATGAACCTGCCAAGTAATTTTGGAGAGGAAAATTGTTATCATCTTTTGTATACCCACAATAAATTTTTTAAATATGAAAAAAGGTCTATACTTTTTGATATTGTTATCAATTAATATTTATTCTCAACAATTAACAGATACTATTCAAGGAACTAAACAAATATTAGATGAGGTTGTTGTTCAATCAATAAGAGTAAACAATAATTCTCCTATTACTCATTCAAATGTTTACAAAAAAGAACTATCAACTCGAAACTTAGGTCAAGACTTGCCAGTTTTGTTAAATTACTTACCTTCAGTTGTGACAACATCTGACGCAGGAGCAGGTATTGGTTACACTGGAATTAGAATCCGAGGAGTTAGTGCTCAATCAACTAATATTACAATCAACGGCATACCATTCAATGATCCAGAGTCTCATGGTACTTTTTGGGTCAATCTTCCAGATTTTACATCATCTGTAGAAAGTCTTCAGGTTCAAAGAGGAGTAGGTACATCAACAAATGGATCTGGAGCCTTTGGGGCAAGTATAAACATATTAACTGATGCAATTTCAGAAACCCCCTACGCAGAGATATCTAACTCTGTGGGAAGTTATAACACGCTTAAACACACTGTTAAGTTTAGTACAGGAAAATTAAACCAGTCGTTTGAACTTTCGGGAAGACTTTCTAAAATTGATTCTGACGGATACGTTGATAGGGCTTTTTCAGACTTAAAATCTTATTTTCTTCAGGGGACTTATAGTAAAGGTAATACCCTTATTAAAGCTCTTTCATTTGGAGGTCATGAAAAAACTTACCAATCCTGGTATGGATTAAGTAAAGAACAATTGCTTGAAAACCGAAGACAAAATCCATATACTTATGAAAATGAAATTGATAATTACAAACAAGATCATTATCAGTTTCATTGGAATCAAAAACTAAATCAAAATTGGTCTACAAATCTAGGTTTAAATTATACCTACGGAAGAGGTTATTTTGAACAATATAGAGAGGACGATTCTGTTGGAACTTATGGGGGTATTTTAATATCAGATATTGATTCAGATGGAAATGAAACAGGAACGACAGATTTAATTAGAAGACGTTGGTTAGATAATGACTTTTATGTAATTAATGCATCAGCTAAATATACTGGGAATAGGTTAGATATGATATTTAATTCATCCTACAGTACTTACAGTGGAGATCATTATGGTGAAATTGTATGGGCAAGGAATTTTAGTAAAGACAGTTCTGTAAGAGATAGATATTATGATGGAAATGGGAAAAAAACAGATTTTAGTGTTTTTGCTAAATCATCTTATGATCTAAGCGATGAGTTAGAACTATATGGAGATGTTCAATTCAGAAATGTTACATACAAGACTAGTGGAATTACATCAGATCTTGTTAATATGTTGATTGATGAATCGTTTGGTTTTTTTAATCCAAAATTTGGATTGTCATACAAGATTAGATCTAATTCCATATTATACGGTTCGTATTCAAGAGCTAACCGAGAACCAAGTCGAAGTGATTATGAAGCAAATGAAAATATAAGGCCAGAGCAACTAAATGATTTTGAGATTGGATGGAGATATAAAAAAAATGGTTTAAGATTCAATCTTAATACATATTACATGCTTTACAACGAACAATTAGTTTTAACAGGAGAATTGGACGATGTGGGTTCTCCAATTAGAACCAATAGTGGTTCAAGTTATCGTATTGGAATAGAATCAGAACTTGAACTAAAGCTTTCAAGCAATTTGTCATTAAGAAATAATTTTACATTGAGTAGTAATAAAAACAAGAAAATTCTTTCAAAATTTAATGGATCTGTTTTTGATTTTGGAAAAACTAACATCTCGTTTTCACCTAATTTAATCTCATCTAATTCACTAATCTTTTCACCCAACAATAATCTTATGATTAGTTTTTTATCCAAATACGTTGGAAAACAATATATGGGAAATACTGACGCTGTTAACTCTATTTTGGACAGCTACTTTGTTAATGATATTAATTTTAGTTACAAGATTATTTCAAATCTGGTCTTTGACGAAATCATATTTTCAGGACTAGTCAACAATGTTTTTAATAACGAGTATGTTTCTAATGGATATTATTACACTTATGATGACACATGGTCTTCACCCGGTCAAGTAATAACTTTAGATGGAGCTGGGTATTATCCACAAGCTACTAGAAATTTTTTATTGGGATTAACCCTTAAGTTTTAAATTTTGTAAATTCGCAGCGTGAAAAGAGTTATTAGTTTAATTCTTATTGGGATTTTAAGCCTTCCAACCATTTTTGGCTTAAATCACTATTTATTTGAAGGGCATGTTGTTTGCTTTGAAGAAAACGTTCATTTTCACGAAGCTGAAATCATTTGTTCTACATGTGATTTTTTAAGAGCAAATTCTGAGTTTAGTTCTGAAGATTCTATTTTTTTAATTAAAGATTTTTCTATCTATTATAAACAGTATGCTGTTTATAATAGAACACATTTTTCAAATTTTTATAATTATTTTGATTCAAGAGGTCCCCCTGTAGATTGTTAAATTACTCAATCTAACAAATCAATATAAATTATAAATACAAAAATGAAAAATATTACAAAAATTGCCTTTTTGGCTTTGATATTTATTAGCATAAATACTGTTAATGCTCAAGATACTCAGGAGAACGATACATTAGTTCCTGTTGAATTATCCGAAGTAGTTGTATCTACTCCTTTTAAAGAGTCATTAAAAAACAACGTTATCAATGTAAGTAAATTAAATCTCAACAATTTAAATTACATTAAAAGACAAAATTTATCTGCTGCAATTCAAGAAATTCCAGGTATTTCTATAATTTCAACTGGACCAGGAATATCAAAACCAGTAATAAGAGGATTATCTTCAAACCGTGTTACAGTTTTTAGTCATAACATGAGAGTTGAAAATCAGCAATGGGGAGACGAACATGGAATGAATCTTTCAGGCTTTGCAGTGGGATCTGTTGAAGTTATAAAAGGCCCAATGTCTGTTCTTTATGGAAGTGATGCCTTGGGAGGAGTTCTTTACATTAATCCTGATAGTTATTATGATGGAGATGGACCTGAAATTGAACTAGGGACAGTTTACAATTCCAACTACAGTGGGTTTACAACTAATTTAGGAGTTAAAGGAAACCTTAATAAATTAAATTACATTGTTCAAGCAAGTGTGGTTGACAATGATAATTTTAATACTCCAGATCACGAAGTTGAAAACACTTATTTTAAACAAAATGATTTCAACTTTGGTTTAGGGTATAGTTCTGACAACTTTATTTCGGATTTAAGAGTAAACATTTCTGACTCTGAAATTGGAATTCCGCATGGTGATGAGGGGCATGACGATTACGATGATCACGATGACGATGATCATGATGACCATGACGATCATGAAGAAGAAAAATTATATCAGAATGTTTTAAACACGATGGTTTCATGGAAGAACAGAATATTATTTGATAACATATCTGAAATTGAATTCACATTAGGATACAGAACGAACAAAAGAAAGGAATTTGGACATCAAGATGAGGATGGAGATGACGATGATCACGATGATGATGACCACCATGATGATGACCATGATGATCATGATGATCATGACGATCACGGAGATGAAGCTGCTTTAAATATGGATTTAGAAACAACAACTTTTGATTTCAAATACATTTTTCCAAAATCTGATAAATTTGAATTAGTACTTGGAACAAACATGTTATGGCAAACTAATACAAACTATGGTAAAGAAGAATTAATTCCAAATGCTGAAAAGAAAGATTTGGGGGTATATGCATTATCACACATACATACTTCCAAATGGGATGTCTTATTAGGATTAAGAATTGATGATAGAAAGATAGAAACAGAAAGCTTTAATGAAAATTTTAACAGCTTTACAAGTTCTGTCGGTTTTAAAAGAAATTTTGGAGAAAACAAACTTTTTAGACTTAATTTTTCTAGTGGATTTAGAGCTCCAAATCTATCCGAATTGTTTTCTGATGGTATTCACCACGGAACAAGTAGGTATGAAGTTGGGAATAAAAACTTGAGCGAAGAGAAGAATTTACAATCTGATATTTCTATTAGTTCATTTGGCTCAAATTACAGCTTTGGAATAGATATCTTTTACAATTCAATTAACGATTATATTTATTTAAATTCTACAGGAACCTCAAGAAGATCTACACCCGTATATAACTATACTCAAGCTGATGCTTTTTTATTTGGAGGAGAATTATATTATTCTAGATCAACTTCAATTGATTGGCTTTCTTTTAAAACTACTCTAGAGTATGTTTCTGGAGAATTAGCAAATGGTGGTTATTTACCTTTTCTTTCTCCTTTTACATTTAAACAATCGTTTACCTTAGATTTTGATTCAAACAGTTATAAATTAAGCTTAGTTTCTAAAGGGAAGCAAAATAATGTAGCTAAGTTTGAAACAGAAACAGATTCTTATTTCTTATTAAATTTTTCAGGAACTCATGAATTTAATTTAACAAACAATAAGTTAGGTTTTGTTTGGTCAGTCAATAACTTATTAGATGAAAAATATTTTGATCATTTATCAAGATTCAAAACTCTAGGAATACAAGAAATGGGAAGAAATATTTCTTTTGGTTTAAAGTATAAATTTTAAATAAACAATATTTGGTAATTCAGTTTGATATTCGAACTGAATTACCATTTTTTTCCGAAAAGTACATTTTCATTGGGTAGGCGTTTTCGTTTGTTCCAGAAAGTAATTGTCCAGTAGCTAGGCTATATTTATAATTATCGCAATTACAAATTGATTGTACCCCTTTAATTTCCATGGTAGAACATGAAGAAGGATATTGGTTAGGACAACTTGCTTCCCAGGCGAAAATTTGATTATTAAAATTAAATAATATTAAACCTTTTATACCTCCAGAATTTAAATACAAAGCACCCCCATTAAAATTTAAGTTATCGTACTGTGGGAGGTTAAGATTTATTACTTTTTTGAAAGTAACCTCATGAAGATAGGGGTTTTTATTTATTTCATTTTTTGAACATGAAATAGTACTTAAAATAAAAAATAAAAATAAAAATCCAAGGAATCTCATCAGGTTAAAAATACTTAAAAAATTATTGATTTAATAATTTTGTATATTTGTATTATATCCCGATTGCAAAGGGATTTTTTATTTTAAATTAAGTATTATGAGTGACGTTTCTTATTATACAAAGGAGGGGCTTAATAAGTTGAAAGACGAATTAAATCATCTTAAAGATATTGAAAGACCTAAAGCTTCTAATGCTATTGCTGAAGCTAGAGATAAAGGAGATTTGAGTGAAAATGCTGAATACGATGCTGCAAAAGAAGCTCAGGGAATGTTAGAAATGAAAATTTCTAAACTAGAAGCTATTTTATCTAATGCCAGACTTATAGACGAGTCTCAGTTGGATTTAAGTAAAGTTTTAGTTTTATCTAAGGTTACAATAAAAAACTTAAGCAATCAAATGCAATTAAAGTATACGTTAGTAGCTGAAAGTGAGGCAGATTTAAAATCTGGTAAAATTTCTGTAAGTTCTCCTATTGGAAAAGGATTATTGGGGAAAAAAGTTGGAGAAATTGCTGAAGTGGTTGTTCCTAGTGGAACAATTAAATTTGAAGTCATTTCAATTGAAAGGTAAATATTGAATTCTATTTTTACAAAGATAGTTAAAGGTGAAATACCTTGCTATAAAATTGCTGAAACCGCAAAATGTTTGGCTTTTTTAGACATTAACCCAAATTCTTTAGGTCATACTTTGTGTATTCCAAAAAAAGAGATAGATCTTATTTTTGATCTTGAAAATGGAGATTATATAGAGCTGATGAGTTTTTCCAAAAAAATAGCTATTGCTTTAAAAAAAGCAATTGATTGTGAAAGGATTGCGATGTCAGTAATAGGACTTGAAGTTCCGCATGCTCATGTTCACTTAATTCCAATAAACTCAATGGATGATGTTTCTTTTAAAAAGAAATTGAAATTGGAAATTCACGATTTTAAAAATCTTGCAAAAAAAATTAGTTCTTTTTTATAGATTTTAGTTTTCTATCTTTATTTAAAAAATAAAATTATTTACTTTAGTTGTAAATTAAATAAATATGGATATTACAGGAAAAATTAAAGTAATTAATGATACTAAAGAGTACGGAAGTAACGGTTTCAGAAAAAGAGAACTAGTGATAACAACTGAAGAACAATATCCTCAAGATTTATTAATTGAGTTTATTCAGGATAAATGTGATATTTTAAATTCATATAAAGTTGGTGAATCTGTCAAAGTAGATATTAATTTAAGAGGAAGAGAATGGCAAAGTCCTCAAGGTGAAACTAAATATTTTAATTCTATACAAGGTTGGAGAATTGAAAAAATTTCACTAGGAGATTCAGATGCTAATATTCCACCAATACCTCCTGCTGATGCTTTTGAGCCAGTTGATGAGGTCAATGATAACGAGCCAGACGACTTGCCTTTTTAATTTTAATGCATCTTTTAGGTATTGAACACATTTTTCCTTCCGCTGAAACAGCATCTAGAGAAGGTATTGTTGCTATTGGGGGCGATCTAAACCCAAATAGAATTTTAAAAGCATATAAAAAAGGTATTTTTCCTTGGTTTGAAAATGATGATAGTTTAGTTTGGTGGAGTCCTGATCCAAGAATGGTGTTGTTCCCAAAAAAAATTAAAATATCTAAGTCAACAAAAAAATTAATAAATCAAGATTATTTTAAAGTAACCTATAATCAATCCTTTAATGAAGTAGTTGAATGTTGTGCAAAGGTTAAACGATTTGGTCAAAATGGTACCTGGATAACTGAAGGATTAAAAAAAGCTTACAATCAACTTTACGAAATGGGATATGCTTATTCTGTTGAAGTTTGGAAAGATTATGAGTTAGTTGGAGGTTTATATGGAATTGACTTAGGAGATATATTCTGTGGTGAAAGTATGTTTACCAAAGCCAATAATGCTAGTAAAGTAGGATTTATTCATTTAGTAAAAGAATTAACAAAAAACAATTATAAACTAATAGATTGTCAGGTTCCTAGTGCACATTTAAAATCTTTAGGTGCTGAAGAAATTTCAAGAAAAGAATTTTTAAGTTTTTTGGGTTAATTTTTCTTCAAAAGTATCAATTGAAATTGCATCTTCTATTTTGTATTTTCCGATAGAATTTCTAACTAATTTTGTTAAATGAGCTCCACATTTAAGATCCTTTCCAAAATCGTTTGCAAGCGACCTTATATATGTTCCCTTACTGCATTTTATATGAAAATAAACCTTTGGAAGTTGAATGCTTGATATTATAAATTCATGAATAGTAACTTCTCTTTTTTTAATTTCAATTTCTTCTCCTTGTCT
>Ga0129342_1000152_pt1 | contig 26114 bp, 21 predicted proteins | sample CPBDNA_5_FD_94426 | JGI IMG/M metagenome (GOLD analysis project Ga0129342, IMG submission 94426) | Freshwater to marine salinity gradient microbial communities from Chesapeake Bay, USA - CPBay_Sum_15_0.2_DNA | ecosystem: Environmental > Aquatic > Marine > Coastal | place: USA: Chesapeake Bay...
AACATCGTTTCCATTAATTAATATTGTTGCACCATCTTTAGTTATAAACGAAACGGTAGCTTGTTCCTGAAATATTCTTCCCGCAACTTCATTGATAACAGGAATTTCATCGACATTTCCTTTGGTAGCACAATTTAGTGGTGGAACAAAATACATTGCCTGATTGGCAGCTGGAGCATTAGGAGTGTAATCTCTACCAGTACCTTGGTAAGCGAAAATTTTATCTTCACTATTATCTGTACTTATGTATAAATTACCTTCGTCATTAAAATTATAACCTTTTAAAATTAAATAATCTCCTGAATTAAGTGTGGTAATTGTGCCTTCATCATTAAGTTTTATGGCAGTATTGTCCTGGTCAGCTACAATTAAAACTGATTCGATTGTATTACTAGCGATTCCTTTAACAAAAATATACTCTGAACCTACTAATGTAGCATCAACAATTTGATCCATTCCATAATCTTGACCACTTTCAGAACTAAAAGAACCAAAAGATCCGACGTTAACAACAATTGGTTTGTCTGATTTAACTAAACTTCCAATAAGACTATTTAAATTGTTTGTATTAGTTATAAAATAGCTTTGAAATTTATTTAATGTCACAGAATGATCATTTTGACCTCCAGTTGTTTGAACTCCATCTTTTAAATCAAAGTCTACAGTAGTATTATTTTCAGTAGCCATTACGCTAATAAAACCTAAATGGTTTGAAGATTGATTTTGTAACATTCCAGCTCTAAACCTTGTTCCAAGGGCTGAAACTCCTTTACTCACAAGTGCTCCGGCCTGATAATATGGGCTAAGACTTGTAAATCTGAAAGACACATAAATTTCTGACTCTGCTTCTATAATAAATCCTGTATCTAAAACAAGTTCGGTTTGATTTGAGTTAACAAAAATTTCAGACCATTGAACAGTATTGTCTGTAGGATCATTTGCAATTATAACTTGTTTAGGATTACCGTTTGAAACTTGACCAGTTTCATATGGTGTTTCGTTTTCATCTCCATTTCGAATTATATAGGTAACAGGAGTTTTACTTGGAGTTGATATGTAAAGAATTTGAGAACCTGGTCCAGAATTACCATTAACTCCAGTCACGGGTGGAATATAATGAGTTTTACTTAATTGTGAAAACAGTAAACTGAAATTAAATAAAAATAAAAGAAAAAATAAATATTTTTTAATCAAACTGTTGTCTTTAATAATGCTTAAAATACAAATATATCTGTTTTTACAATTCAATTATTAAGCCATAAATACTATGTTATTGAAATTGTTTTGTATAATTTTATAATGATATAAGCCTTTTTCAACTTCAAAAATGAAAACCAAAAACAATAGAAGAGCAGCCCTAATTTATCATGCTAAGCCAAGACCAGGAAAAATAGAAGTCAATCCAACTACAAAATACAGTAGTCAAAGAGATTTAGCATTAGCATATTCTCCAGGTGTGGCTTATCCTTGTTTGGAGATTGAAAAAAATCCTAATAACGTTTACAAATATACTGCAAAAGGAAATTTAGTTGCTGTTATAACAAATGGCACTGCTGTTTTAGGCCTTGGAGATATTGGACCTGAAGCTTCTAAGCCTGTAATGGAGGGAAAGGCATTACTTTTTAAAATATTTGCTGGAATTGATGTTTTTGATATTGAAATTGATGCAAGTGATCCAGAAAAGTTTATTGAAACTGTTAAAAGAATTGCTCCAACATTTGGAGGAATTAATTTAGAAGATATTAAAGCGCCTGAAGCATTTGAAATTGAAAAAAGACTCTCGGATGAGCTTAATATCCCAGTTATGCATGACGATCAGCATGGAACCGCTATTATTTCTGCAGCAGCTTTACTAAATGCATTAGAACTAGTTAATAAAAAAATTGAAAATGTTAAAGTTGTGGTTTGTGGTGCTGGTGCTGCTGCTATCTCTTGTTCTAGGATGTATTTATCTCTGGGACTAAAAAGAGAAAATATTATAATGACTGACAGTAAAGGTGTTATTAAATCGTCTAGAGAATATTTAACTAAGGAAAAAGCAGAATTTGCAACAAATAAAAAATTAAACACTTTAGAAGAAGCAATGATAGGTGCAGATGTTTTTATAGGGCTTTCAAAAGCAGATATGCTGAGTCCAGAAATGCTTTTATCAATGGCAGAAAATCCAATTGTTTTCGCAATGGCTAATCCTGACCCAGAAATTAATTATAACCTGGCCATGCAAACTCGAGATGATATTATAATGGCAACGGGTAGGTCTGATCATCCAAATCAAGTTAATAACGTTCTAGGTTTTCCGTTTATTTTTAGAGGAGCATTGGATGTTAAGGCTACTAAAATAAACGAAAAAATGAAAATGGCTGCTGTTTTAGCTCTTGCCGAAATTACAAAAGAAACCGTTCCAGAATTTGTTAATATAGCCTATGATAAAACTAAGCTAGCTTTTGGAAAAAATTATATTATTCCTAAGCCATTTGATCCAAGACTTATCACAAAAATTCCTCCAATGGTTGCTAAAGCGGCTATGGATTCAGGAGTTGCAAGAGAACCAATAAAAAATTGGGAACAATATGAAGAGGAATTGCATAGTAGACTATATAGTGATCAAAAAATGGCGAGAATGCTTTTAAACAGAGCAAAGGCTGACCCTAAAAAAATTGTTTTTGCCGAGGCTGATCATTTAGATGTTTTAAAAGCTGCTCAAATTGTATATGAGGAAGGTATAGGGATTCCTGTTTTACTTGGAAATATTGAAATCATAAACGAATTAAAGAATGAAATTGAATTTGAAGAAGAAGTGGATATTATTGATCCAAAATCGGATGAACAAAAAGAAATAAGAGAAAAGTACGGAAAAATCTATTGGTCAAAACGTAAAAGAAAAGGGGCTTCACTCGAGGACTCAATTGATAAAATGAAACAAAGAAATTATTTTGCTGGAATGATGTTAAGCTCTGGAGACGTTGATGCGCTAATTTCAGGTTACTCCAGAAGCTATCCTGTTACTTTTAAACCCATTATAGAAACCATTGGAAAGGTTAGAGGAATTGAAAAAGTAGCAACAACAAACCTCATGATAACAAGTAAGGGACCTTTGTTTTTTTCTGATACATCTATAAATATTGACCCTTCTCCAAAAGAATTAGCTAGGATTGCAAAGATGACTTCTGATATTGTAAAAATGTTTGGATTAAAGCCTACGATTGCTATGGTTTCGTATTCAAATTTTGGTTCAAATTCACATCCTTCAGCTTTAAAAGTTAATAAAGCAGTAAAGTATTTACACAGATATTTTCCTGATCTAGATGTTGATGGTGAGCTACAAACTGACTTTGCTTTAAATAAGGATATGCTTAAAGATAGGTTTAGTTTTTCTAAACTTTCAGGTAAAAAGGTTAATACTTTGATTTTTCCAAATTTAGATTCCGCAAATACTAATTATAAACTTGTAAAAGAATTAGATAATGCACTTTCAATTGGTCCAATTTTGATGGGTATGTCAAAAGCTGCTCATATTACTCAACTTGGAGCAAGCGTTGATGAAATAGTTAATATGTCTGCTTTAGCAGTTGTTGATGCACAAAAAAAAATAAAATTAGATTTATGATTACTCAAATTAAAGGAAGACTTGTTGAAAAATCTCCTACAGAACTTGTTATAGATTGTAATGGTATAGGTTACCTTGTTAATATATCCTTGAATACGTTTTCTTTGCTTTCTAATTCAGAGAGCATCTCACTTTACACACACCTTCAAGTCAAGGAAGATTCTCATACACTTTATGGATTTTTTGAAAAAACAGAAAGAAATCTATTTAGAAAATTAATTTCAGTTTCTGGAATTGGAGCAAGTACAGCCAGAAGTATGCTATCTTCTCTTAGTCCTGATGAAATTCAAAGAGCTATTCTTTCTGAAAATGTTACTACAATACAATCTATTAAAGGAATTGGGTTAAAAACAGCTCAACGAGTAATTATAGAATTAAGAGATAAAGTTGCTGTTTTAGGAGATGGTGATGAAAGAATTTTAGGGATTTCAAATTCAAAAAGAGAAGAAGCCCTCTCTGCTTTAGAAGTTCTTGGCTATACACGAAAACAAACAACTAAAGTTATTGATAAAATTATTGGAGATAACTCAGAAAACTCTGTTGAAGGAATAATTAAAGATGCGTTGAATAAATTATAAAGTATTGATTGAATTTGTTTTAAAAAAAAAGGTTTTATTTTTTTCTTTTTTCCTTGTATTGTTTTCTTTAAATATAAAGGGACAGAAATTAATTAATTTAGATACTATTGAGAACATTGTTTATCTCGGAAAATTTAAATTAAAAACTCCTTCTTTTTTTAAATCAAAATATACCTATGATCCTAAAATTGATAAATATATTTACACCACTAAAATTGGAGAAATAGATGTTGGAGTTCCTCTTTTATTAACACCAGAAGAGTATCGTGAAAGAGTTAAAGAAGAAAGTATAAAATCTTATTTTTCACAGAAAATTGATCTTCTAAAGGAAGACGATATTGATGAGACAGGTAAATTAAAAAATCTTCTTCCCGATTTATATATAAATTCCAATTTTTTTCAATCAATATTTGGAGGAGATAATATTGAACTTACTCCACAAGGATCTATATCCATGGATATTGGATTAAGATATCAAAAAAGTGACAACCCCTCAATTCCGAGAAAAAATCAGAGTAATATAGGTTTAGATTTTAATCAAAATATAAGCCTTAGTATGACTGGTAAAATTGGTGAAAGATTAAACATAAGCTCAAATTACGATACTCAATCTACTTTTGATTTTCAGAACTTATTAAAACTTGATTACACCCCTACAGAGGACGATATAATTCAAAAAATTGAAGTTGGAAATGTCAGTATGCCACTTAGTGGTTCATTAATTTCTGGTGCTCAAAGTTTGTTTGGATTAAAAACGGAATTAAAATTTGGTAATACAAAAGTTACAGCAATACTTTCTGAACAAAGATCTCAATCACAAACTGTGACCTCTAGCGGAAGTGGAAGTTTTGAGGAATTTTCTATATTACCATTAGATTACGATGAGAATAGACACTTTTTTTTAGGACAATACTTTAGAGATAAATACGAAGAGACCGTAAAAACATATCCCTATTTAAACACACAAGTTCAAATTTCAAGAATTGAAGTTTGGGTTACCAATCAATCTAACAGAACTCAAAATGTTAGAAATATTATTGCGATGCAAGATTTGGCTGAATCAAATCCTGAAAAGACAAGATTAGATGATTTTTTTCCTTCTTTTTTTCTAAAACCTGGTATAAATATTTATCCGGACAACTCTGTTAATAAGTTAGATCCTGAAGAAATTGGTAATGGACTTTTAACTTCATCAATTAGAGATATTTCAAAATCAAAAGATGGTTTTGGATCTATTTCCAGATTAGTTTCAGAAGGAAGTGATTTCTCTGTTTTAGAGAATGCTAGAAAACTAGATATTAATGAATATAAGCTAAATGACAAGCTTGGTTATATATCTTTAACACAACCTTTAAATAATGACGAAATTTTAGCTGTAGCCTATCAATATACTGTTGCAGGTAAAGTTTATCAAGTAGGAGAGTTTGCCAATGATGGAATAGACGCAACAACGTTATCAAGTCAAACAGGTCAACAGACGATTTCAAATAACAGTTTGATACTAAAGTTACTTAAAAGCAGTATAACAAATGTAAATCAACCTGTTTGGGATTTAATGATGAAAAATATTTATTCTTTGGGATCAAGAATTTCTAAAGAAGATTTTAGATTAAATATTTACTATAGTAATCCTTCTCCAATAAATTATATCCAGGCTGTGGATCAGTCTTTATGGCCAGAAAATATAAACGGAAAAACTCTACTTTCTTTATTCAATTTTGATAATCTGAATATGAACAATGATGTTGAAAATGGAGGAGATGGATTTTTCGATTTTGTTCCAAATATAACTGTTGATACTAATAATGGACTTGTTATATTTACATCTGTTGAGCCTTTTGGAAAATATCTATTTGATAAGTTAAAATCATCATCAGGATCAAGTGAGAATTATGAAAACTTGGCTTCGTATAATTTAAACCAAAAAAAATACGTTTATAATGAAATTTACACTCAATCTAAAACTGAAGCTGAAAAACAATCCGAAAAAAATAAATTTCAATTAAAAGGTTCATTTAAAAATTCTGGTGATGCAGGTGGCATTGCAATTGGGCAGTTTAATATTCCAAGGGGATCTGTTAAGGTTACAGCAGGCGGAAGATTATTGCAAGAGGGAATGGACTACACTGTAAATTATCAGGCTGGTAGAGTTCAAATTCTAGATGAAACTCTAAAAAATTCTAATGTTCCAATCGAAATTTCAACAGAAAGCAATTCGTTTTATTCTCAACAAAAGAAAAGGTTTTCTGGATTTAATGTTGAGCATAAGTTTAATGATAATTTTATTCTTGGTGGAACATTAATGAATTTGAGCGAGAGATCTGTTAGTCAAAAGGCAAATTATGGAATAGAACCTGTTAATAACACTATGATTGGATTCAACGGAATATATTCTTCAGAGGTTCCTTTTTTTACAAGATTGGTTAATAAGTTGCCTAATATTGAAACAGATGTAGAATCAAATATTTCTCTTAAGGCTGAATTTGCATATTTGCATGCTGGATCGCCCAGAAATTCAGGATTTGACAATGTTGCAACTGTCTATATTGATGATTTTGAAGGTTCAGAAAATAGTATTAATCTTAAAGATACTTCTTCATGGAATTTATCTAGCACACCAGTTAATGTTAAAGGATCAGATTTTGGTAAAGATGATCTTAGATCAGGATATAATAGAGCCAAATTAGCTTGGTATACTATTGATCCAATATTTTATACAAGACAAAGACCATCTGAAATTTCAGACGATGAGATTTCTAAAAATGAAACAAGAAGAATTTTTATTGAAGAAATTTTTCCACAACAAGATATTATTGAGGGTCAATCAAGAGTACAAAGTACGTTTGATTTAAGTTTCTTTCCAAAAGAAAAAGGTCCTTACAATAATAATATGCCTTCAAATTTTAGTAATGATTTTATAAACAATTGGGCTGGTATTACAAGAGAAATAAGTTCAACTAATTTTGAAAAATCAAATGTTGAATTCATACAGTTTTGGCTATTGAATACTTTTTCTGAAAACGAATCAAATTCAAATAATTTGGGTAGCTTAATTTTCAATCTAGGAAGTATTTCAGAAGACGTCTTAAGTGATGGGAAAAAACAATATGAAAATGGTTTGCCAGGATCAAATTCTCAACAAATTGTAAACGAAACTAATTGGGGAAAAACACCATCTACTCAATCTTTGGTTTATTCATTTGATTCAGATGCTAATAACAGACTTTTACAAGACCTTGGTTATGATGGGTTGAATGATAATGATGAATTAATAAAATACAATAACGGTTCAAGTGTAGACCCAGCTGGAGATAATTATCAATATTATATCGATGCAAATGGCGGAATAATTAATAGATATAAGAATTATAATGGCACCCAGGGAAATTCCCCAATTGAAGTTGGAAACACTGGCAGAGGCTCAACTACAGTTCCTGACAGAGAGGATGTTAATAATGACAATACTATGAATACTATTGATAGCTATTTTGAGTATATTATTCCAATAACTAAAAATATGGGCGTAGGTAATCATCCATTTATTAGTGATGTAAGAAATGATGTCAAAGTAGATTTGCCAAATGGCCAAACTATAATCACTAGCTGGATTCAATTTAAAATTCCTGTATCAAGTCAGTTTTATAAAAGTAATAAGTACAGCCCATTCTTCAATTCAATTAATGGAATGGATAATCTTAGATCAGTTCAATTTATGAGAATGTATTTGAAAGGATTTAGTTCCCCTGTTACATTAAGATTTGGAACACTAGATTTAGTGAGAAGTGAATGGAAAAGATATACTAAAACTTTAAATGCTAATAACATAAATTATCCTAATACTTCACTAGAAATTGGTTCTGTTAATATTTTAGAAAATGAGAACAGAGTGCCTATAAATTATGTTTTACCACCAGGTGTTGAAAGAGAGGAAATCAACTCAAATAGTAATATAATTAGACAAAACGAACAATCATTATCGTTAAAAGTAAATAATCTTCAACCTCAAGACTCTAAGGGTGTTTATAAAATGATTGATTACGATATGAGACAATACAAGTCAGTAAAGATGTTTATTCATGCAGAATCATTAGAGGGTAGTAATCAATTACCTGGAGAGGGAGCTGAGGAAGATTTTGATAAAAGGATTGTTGCTTTTTTAAGATTAGGCTCAGATTTAACTGATAATTATTATCAGATCGAAATTCCTTTAAAACCAACATTATATAATAGTGGAAGCTCTAACAGATTTAATGCTGATGAAGTTTGGAATCCGGATTCTAATTCAATGGATTTTTCTCTTAATAAATTAACAAAGATTAAAGCATTGGCTATGAATCAAATAAGTTCAGGTGAAGTAATTTATTTTAATGAAAATCTAGAAATTATTGATGAATTTTCAAAAATATCAACTCTGCCTGGAAATAAAAAATACAAATTCGCCATAAAGGGAAATCCCACTATAGGATCAATTAAGAATCTAATGATAGGACTTAAAAATCCGTCTCAAAATATAGGAGAAACTTTAAGTGCTGAAGTTTGGTTTAATGAACTAAGACTTTCTGAAATTGATGGAGGGGGTGGATGGTCTGCACTTGCAGCTATAGATGCAAATTTTGCAGATTTTGCAAATATTTCAGTGTCTGGAAAAATGTCTACAATTGGATTTGGGTCAATTGACAAAACCCCAAATCAGAGAAGTAGAGAAGAGCAAAAGCAATATGTATTTATGAGTAGTTTAAATATGGGTCAAGTTTTTCCAAAAAACTGGAACATTCAAATTCCAATTTCTTACAGCATATCGGAAGAGTTTACAACTCCTGAATACGATCCTTATTACCAAGATATTAAATTGAAGGATAGATTAAGTTCAGCAACTAGAAATTCACAGAGAGATTCAATAAAAAATCAAGCGATTAGTTATAAGAAAATTACAAGTGTTAATGTTTCGGGGGTTAAAAAAAACAGATCTATGGAGCAAAAGGAAAGAGTTTATGATATTGAAAACTTTGATTTTTCCTACAGTTATAATCAAGAACTTCAACACGATTATGAAATAGAAAATTATACAAAGAAAACTGCTCGAGTAAGTTCTCAATACAGTTATAATTTTAATCCTTTTGTTATTTCTCCTTTTAAAAAAATTAAGTTTTTAGAAAACAAAAAATACTTAGAGTGGTTGAAGGAGTTTAATATAAATCCATTGTTATCTAATATTAGTTTTGATGCCAATATTAATAGAACTTTTAATAGTCAAAGATTTAGAGATATTTATATTGAAGGAGCTGATTCATCAGATCAAATTAAACTTCCAGAAATTCAGCAAAGAAATTTTTTATTTGATTGGAATCTTAACCTAAGTCAAAATCTAACAAATTCTCTTAGACTTGATTTTTCTGCCTCAAATAACAGTATTGTAAAAAATTATTTTGAAACCGATGTTTTAGGCGAAAAAGTGGTTAATAAAGAACTTGATATTTGGGATGGTTTTTGGAATACTGGTGAAGCAATTTCACACAATCAATCTTTTGGTTTGAGTTATGAATTACCATTTAAATTGTTTCCCATTATTAACTTTATTTCAAGTAGTTACAATTATACAGGAGATTTTAACTGGGAAAGAGGTTCGGATGCAATGGCTTTAGTTGAAGACGAGTTTGCAAATAAATTAGGAAATGTAAATACCATTCAAAATTCTAATAGTCAAACATTAACTGTGTCTTTTAACATGTCTAAATTGTATAGAAATTTAAATTTAAAAAAGAAACAGAAGCCTAAGTCATCTTATGAAAAAGGGATAAATTCATTAGTAGGATTCTTTACTGGTCTTTCCAGATTTAAATTTAATTATTCAGAAAATAACGGAAAAGTTCTTCCTGGATATTTAGAGACTCTAGGATTTTTGGGAACATCCAAACCTTCATTTGGTTTTATCTTTGGAAGTCAATCAGACATTAGATACGAAGCTGCAAAAAATGGGTGGCTTACAAGTTTTCCTAGTTTTAATGAGCAGTATACCCAAGTTAATAATACTAAATATGATATTTCTGCAGAGATATCTTGGATTAAAGATTTAAAAATTTCTTTAAAGGCTAATAGAAACTATTCAGAAAATTATGCTGAGAATTATATAGTTATAAACGATGAGTATAATGCTTTGTCTCCAAACTCTTTTGGGAACTTTGAAATTTCCACAGTTCTTTTAAAAACTTCATTCTCAAAAAGTGATCAGTACAATTCTATGACTTTTGAAAACCTTCAAAACAATAGACTAATAATAGCAAAAAGACTAGCTGCATTAAAAGGAGATAATTCTGGAAATGTTGATGAGTTTGGTTTTCCAATTGGTTATGGAAAAAATAATCAAGCAGTATTAATTCCTTCATTTTTGTCAGCATATACTGGAAAAAATCCTGAAAGTATTTCATTAAATGCTATTTCAGATAATCCTCTCCCCAACTGGTCTTTAAATTACAGTGGACTTATAAATATTGATTTTATAAAGGAGCGGTTCAAGAGGTTTAGCTTAGGTCATTCCTACAGATCAAGTTATACTTTAAATAATTTTAAATCAAATCTTGATTACGATCCTTTAAATCCAAAATTGACAGATGATTCTGGGAATTATTTAAATGAAATTTTATATACCAATATTAATCTTGTAGAACAGTTTAATCCTTTTATAAAAGTTGATATGGAGTTAAATAATTCACTTCAAATTGTTTTATCATTGAAAAAAGACAGGGCATTATCACTAAGTCTTGATAACAATTTATTGACAGAGTCATCTGGTACAGATTATTCAATTGGTTTTGGATATAGAATCAAAGATTTAAAGTTTACCAATACAGTTGGAGGAAAAAGAAGGATATCAAAAGGAGATTTAAATATTAAAACAGATTTAAATTTTAGAGATAATATTACGATAATTAGAAATTTAAATATTGAAGATAATAAAGTTACAGCAGGTCAAACTATGTGGTCTTTGAAGACTTCTGCGGATTATAACCTTTCAAAGAATTTTAATGCTATTTTCTTTTACGATCATTTGTTTTCCAAATTTGCAATTTCAACTGCTTTTCCAATGACTACAATAAGAGCAGGAATGACTTTAAGATATAATTTTGGAGAATAATTTTATTGGATTACATTTGTTTTTTAATACTTAACAAATGGAAATTAAACCTGAATTAAAGTACACAAAAGACCATGAATGGATTTCAGTAGATGGCGATCAAGCAACAATTGGTATTACTGATTACGCACAAGGAGAATTGGGAGACATTGTTTATGTTGAGATAGAATCTATTGGTGATGAGCTTCAAAAAGAAGAAATTTTTGGATCGGTTGAGGCAGTAAAAACAGTTTCTGATTTATTTTTACCAGTTTCTGGCGAGATTATTGAAATGAACGAAAATTTGGAGGATAATCCAGAGTTAATTAACGAAGATCCCTATGGAAATGGATGGATTATTAAAATGAGAATTAGTGATCAAAGTGAACTGAGCGATTTATTAGGAGCAGAGGAGTATAAAGAACTAATAGGTGCTTAAAAATATTATTCATTACTGGATATTTCCTTATACTTTTATTGTCATAACTCTTTCGTTAATTCCAGTACCAAATTTAAAAATACCAGATTTTAATCTTTTTCAGCCAGACAAACTGGTTCATATGTTAATGTATTTTACAATGTTTTTTTGGATGGTTTAATTCTAAATTTTTCAATGAAAGTCAGTTAAAATTAAAGTCGCTTATTTTGGTTTTTATTATAAGTTTTTTTACCGAAATTTTACAAATTACAAGTTTTATTCAGAGGCATTTTGAAATAGCTGATCTGGTTGCTAATTCCTTAGGAATTATTCTTTCATACATTGTATTTGTTTTATATCCACACAAAAAAAGTCTGTCTTAGTTTTTTTAAAAAAAAAAAATTACTTTAGCATTAATTTAAATTTATGCAGCCAAAAAAGAATCCAAATTCTGAGTTAAGAAATTACAGTAGTCTTTTCTTTGCATTTGGTCTATGTTTAATTTTATTTATTTCATGGAGAGCCATTGAAGCTAAAACGTATGAAGCCCAATATGATTATGAATCTTTAAATGTTGATGACGATGACGATGAAGAAATACCAATTACTGAGCAATTAAAGACACCACCACCTCCACCACCTCCACCTGCTCCTGAAATAATTGATGTTGTTGAAGATGAAGAAGAAATTGAAGAGACTGTTATTGAATCTACTGAAACTGATCAAGAAGAGATTGTTGAAGAAGTAGAAGTTATGGAAGAAGAGGTGGAAATGGATATTCCATTTGCAATCATTGAAGATGTTCCTTTATTTCCTGGTTGTGAAAACGTAGCTAAATCCCAAAGAAGAGATTGTTTTCAAGACAAAATGAATCAACATATTAAAAAGTACTTTAGATATCCTGAAATCGCTCAGGAAATGGGAATTCAAGGTAGAGTTTTTGTACAATTTTTGATTCAAAAAGATGGAAGCATTGGAGGAATTAGAACAAGAGGTCCGGATAAAAATTTAGAACAAGAGGCCAAAAGAATTATTGATAAACTTCCTAAAATGATTCCTGGAAAACAAAGAGGAAGAGCAGTTAGGGTTCCTTTTAGTATTCCTATTACTTTCAGACTGCAATAGTATTAGTTAAAACGTTTTAATTAGGGAAAAAATAGTTGTTTTCTCTACATTTCTGCGCTAAATTTGCACTCTATTATAAAAGATGAATAGCAGTTCTGTAAGTTTAGGTATCAAATCTATTTTTTATATTAAAACTTTTGTTGACCTAACTAAAGCAAGACTTGCAGCTAGTGTTGTTTTTTCATCTATTGTTGGGTATTTATTGGCTGTTGAATCTTTTGATTTAAACATACTTATTTTACTTACTATTGGAGGATACTGTATGGTTGGAGCTTCAAATTCTTTCAATCAAATTATTGAAAGAGATATTGATGCTCTAATGGATCGAACTAAAAATAGACCAATTCCATCCGGGAATATTTCTGTCAATTCAGCTTTTTACATTTCTGTTTTTTTAACCATAATTGGAATAATTGTTTTGTATAAAATAAATCCAAGAACTGCATTGTTTGGAGCAATTTCGATTTTTATTTATACATGTTTATATACTCCTTTAAAACCAATAACTCCTTTATCTGTTTTTGTTGGTGCCTTTCCTGGTGCTATTCCATTTATGCTTGGATGGGTTGCAGCAACGGGTAGTTTTGGAATTGAACCAGGAACCTTATTTATGATTCAGTTTTTTTGGCAATTTCCGCATTTTTGGGCTTTGGGTTGGATGCTTCATGAAGACTATAAAAAAGCAGGAATTAATATGCTGCCCACTAGAAACAGAGATAAATCAACCGCTCTTCAAATCGTATTATACTCTTTGTGGACTATTATAATTTCTATTTTTCCGGTCACTGGTTTAACAGGTGATTTAAAACTATCAATAGTTTCTGCAATTATCGTTTTGATTTTAGGAATTATTTTGCTTTTTTTTTCAATTAATCTATACAATAAAATGAATATTAAGTCTGCTCAAAAATTATTTACAGTCAGTATAATGTATTTAACCCTATTACAGTTAGCTTATTTGATTGATAAAATTTACATATGGATTTAGAAAAACAAGAACTTAGAAAAAAACACCGAAGAGCAAGAAAAATGATGTTGCTTTTTTCTTTGCTTAGTATAACTATGACTTTTGCAGGATTAACTAGTGCCTACATAGTTAGTAAAGCTAGACCTGATTGGTTAACTAATTTTCAGCTGCCTAGCTACTTTTATATTAGTACTGCAATAATAATTATTAGTAGTTTTTCTATGCGGATGGCTAAAATAAATGTGAAAAAAAATATTGTTTCTAAGACTTCCTTATGGCTTGGTGTTACTTTTTTATTGAGTTTATTTTTTGTTTTTTCTCAGTTTGCTGGATACCAAGAATTAATTAATGATGGCTATTATTTTACAGGCGCTCAAAGTACAGTGACTACATCCTTTTTATATGTATTGTCATTACTCCATTTAGTTCATGTTTTGGCTGGAGTAATTGTGTTACTAGTTGTGATTATCAATAATAAAAAAATGAAATATAAAGATGATACTTTAGGTTTTGAATTAGCTGAAACATTTTGGCATTTTCTAGGATTTCTATGGCTATATTTGTTTGTCTTTTTATATTTCTTTAGATAGTAAAAATATATAACTTTGTAATCTTAAAATAAATGTTTAAATGAGTTCAACAATTTCAACAACAGCAGAAGAAAACAATGATGTTTGGGGAGGTGGAAATAAGCCATTAAATGCTAGTTATGGAAAATTAATGATGTGGTTTTTCATTGTTTCTGATGCCTTGACCTTTTCGGGCTTTTTAGCTGCTTATGGATTTTCAAGATTTAAAAATATTGATGCATGGCCAATTGCAGATGAAGTATTTACTCACTTTCCTTTTCTGCATGGAGTTGACGCTCCAATGTATTATGTGGCTTTAATGACTTTCATTTTGATTTTTTCATCTGTAACTATGGTACTTGCTGTGGATGCTGGTCATCATATGCAAAAAGGAAGAGTTGCTTTTTACATGCTATTAACAATTGTTGGAGGAGCTGTTTTTGTTGGATCTCAAGCTTGGGAGTGGAATAATTTCATTAGAGGTGAGTATGGAGCTGTTGAAACCAGAGGAGGACAAATTTATCAATTTAAAAGCCTTGAGACTGGAAAACGAGTTGCTTTAGATGAGTTTGCAATTGATTTGCCATCGCATAGAGTTCAACACGAAAGTAAAAATGGAATTTGGTACTTAGATGAAGGAAGCTTGCCAACTTTCACGATAGAAGAGGTTATAGCTGGATTTAACGCCAATCCAGATATTGTAATTAAAACTGAAAAAATTGACGAGACTGGTCATAAAATTGTTCTATCAAGGGAGGAATCTTTAATTAAGATAAATCAAGCTGTAAATGTTGTTGAGGGAGCAAATCTTATTAATAACGAATATGGCAATAGATTATTTGCTGATTTCTTTTTCTTTATTACTGGATTCCATGGATTTCACGTTTTTTCTGGTGTGGTAATTAATATTATAATTTTCTTTAATGTTTTAATTGGCACCTATGAAAGAAGAGGCCATTATGAGATGGTGGAAAAAGTTGGTTTGTATTGGCACTTTGTTGATTTAGTTTGGGTTTTTGTATTTACATTCTTTTACTTAGTTTAATATATAATGATGGAAAATAACACACATAAATTAGAAATTTTTAGGGGATATTTAAAGTTTAAATCCAACCAAACTAAGATTTGGGGAGTGTTAATCTTTTTATCAATTGTAACTGTTATTGAGGTTGCACTTGGGATAATTAAGCCAGAAATTTTGATCGAAAATTCTTTTTTAAGAATGAAATTGATTAACTGGATTTTTATTATTCTTACTATTGTTAAAGCCTATTATATCATGTGGGATTTTATGCACTTAAGAGATGAACTTAGGGGTCTTCAGGCTTCAATTGTAATCACTTTAATGTTTTTGATAGGATACTTGGCCTTTATACTTCTAGTTGAAGGAAATTATATTTTTGATGTTATGTATGAAGGATTTGTTAGTTGGAATTTTTAATAACTAAAGTTTCTTAATGAGAAAACACATAGTTCTCACTATATTATTTGTTTTACCACTTGTAGTCTATCTTTTTTTCGCATCTGGAATAAATCATTTTGCTCAACTTCCAATACTAACTAATAACATTGAAGATATTTCTAAATATTCAAATGAAACATTTAAAAATAAAATAACTATTCTTGGTTTTTTTGGTAAAAATGTTCATGATAAGCATGGTGATGCTTTAAACTTAAACCAAAAAATATACAAGAGATTTTTTCAATTTAAAGATTTTCAATTTCTTATTATTCAACCAAAGGGAACAGATAATTTAGTGATGGATTTAAAAAACGAATTAAAATCAGGTACTGATACTGATTTAGTTAATTGGAAATTTGTAAGCTTAGATAATGTTCGTTTAGAATCTGTATTTAATAGTCTTAACACTAAGATTTCACTAGATTCTAACTTTGGCACACCATATGTCTTTATAGTTGATAGAGATATTAATTTAAGAGGAAGAGATGATAAGGAAGGGGTAAAGTATGGTTACGATTCAAGATCAGTGGCAGACATTAATAACAACATGCTTGATGATGTAAAGGTAATTTTAGCCGAGTATAGAATGGCTTTAAAAAAGAACAATAGATTTAAAGATAATTTGGAATGAAGAAATATTCATATGTAGGAATATCGTTTATCATTTTGATTTTTGGAATTATTGTGTTTCCTAAGATTATGGATAGAATTGAAAATCAATCCATCAGTGATACTAAAAGATTATCACTTTCAGAAGATCTGAGCTTTATAAAACTTGATGGAAAAAACAGAAAAGTTGAAGATTTTTTATTTCTAAATCAAGATAGTTTACTTATAGGAAATGAAGACTTTAAAGGAAAAGTATACGTTGCAGAATTTTTCTTTACTAGATGTCCTTCAATATGTATTGAAATGAATAAAAACATGAAGATACTTGATGAATTGTTTGGAGACAGAGAAGATTTTGGAATAGTTTCATTTACTATTGATCCTGAAAATGACACACCTACAGTTTTAAAAAAATATTCCGAGTTAATTGATGTTAAGTCAAAAAATTGGCATTTTTTGACTGGAGATATTGATGAAATTTATGCATTGTCCAATAAGGGCTTTAATATATTCTCATCCATTAATGAAAATGTAGCAGGAGGGTTTGAGCACCAAGGATTTTTTGCCTTAGTTGATCAAAATGGATATATTAGGTCTAGGGTAAATGATTATGGCACACCTCTTGTGTATTATTCTGGAATAGCAAATGAAAATGAAGAAAAACAAGGTGTTGACATGATAATTGAGGATATTGAGAAGCTTTTAAAATCAGATTATGGAAAAAAATAAGTATAATATTTGGATTAAAATAGTTTCTGTTATAATTCCTTTGGTTGTTGCTGTTCTTTTTACAGTAAGAATTCCAAATGTTGAGCCTTTGTCATTTTTACCTCCAATTTATGCAACAATAAATGCATTAACTGCTGTATTGCTTGTTGTCGCTCTTAAGGCAATTAAATCTGGAAAAAGACTACTTCATGAAAGACTAATGAAAACATGTATTGCATTATCTCTTGTTTTTTTAGTAATGTATATTGCATATCATATGACATCTGATCCTACACCATTTGGTGGAGAGGGTGCAATTGCTTATGTATATTATTTCATATTAATTTCTCACATACTATTATCTATTGTTTTAATTCCTTTAGTTTTGACAAGTTATGTAAGGGCTATTCAAAAAGAATTTGATCCACATAAAAAGATTTCAAAAATCACTTTTCCAATATGGTTATATGTAGCTGTAACTGGTGTTATAGTATATTTAATGATTTCTCCTTATTACACATGAATGTAGTAGTATATTTAATGGATTTCCAATGTGCGATGTGTCGAGCTGTTTTAGAGTCTGGAGCCGATCAAAAGACAGCAGAAAGCTTAAATGATGGTATTGTTTACCTTATGGTGATTCCTTATATCCTAGGGGCTTTGACCTTATATTTTTTATATATTAAGTTTTTTAAAAAATAATTTGCTGAGTTGACATTTTTTTTTACTTTTGCTACTGTGTAATACATAGTACTATGTAATAAATATTTATTATTATGGATTTAATTAATTGGCGAGAAATTTTTGTAATAATATTAATGGTTATTGTATTTATTATAAGTTTTAAAACACTAAAAAATAAAAAATGAAAAAAATAATTTACTTAATGCTTATCGCTTTTAATTTCACTTCTTGCGGATTTGATGTAAAACCAAATGTTGAAGTTAAAAACAATATTAATCTTACAATTGACGGAGAAAATATTGATGGACTTCAAGGTGAGTGGACAATTACTTCTGAGGAGAAGAAAGACGATGGAAAAGAGGTTTTTGTAATAACAATTAAAAAGAAGGAATTAGAATAAGAAGAAAAAACCGAATCTAAACACATTACGCATGTTTATTATTTTGATTTAAAAAGGACCAATTCAAGGTTCGGATTTTTTACTAACTATCAATTTAAAATAAAATTGAGTACAGAAAATTTTAAAATACAAATAAGAAAAGGATTATTAGAATTTTGTGTTTTACAGATTATTTCAATTAAAGAAGTATATGCTTCAGAAATAATTGAAGAATTGAAAAATTCGAAAATAATTGTAGTTGAAGGAACGGTTTATCCTCTTTTGAGTAGATTAAAAAAATCAAATTACATACAACACGTTTGGAAGGAATCAACTCAAGGTCCACCAAGAAAGTATTATTCAATTACTAATCATGGATTAGAACATTTAAAAGAGTTAGTAGTTTCTTGGAGCGATATAAATAGTTCAGTTAAAAAATTACTTAAAACTAAAAAATGAAAAAAACATTTACAATTAGTCTAGGATATTCAATTTTTAATGTGGAAGAAGATGCATATAAAATTTTGAAAACATATTTAGATTCAATAAAGAATTATTTTCAAAAAATGGAAAATGATTCTGAAATTATTAGTGATTTTGAACTTAGAATTGCAGAAAACTTTTCATCTAAATTATCTTTAGGTAAACAATATATCAATTTGAGTGATGTAAAAGAGGTCATTCAAATTATGGGTTCTTTAGATGATTTCAAAGAGATATATGATGATTTAGATGATGAATCTTTTAAAGAAAATGAAAATTCTAAAGGAAAACTATATCGAGATTCTAGCAATAGAATTATAGCTGGTGTTTGCTCAGGGATGGCAGAATATTTTAAAATTGATCCGATAATTGTAAGGGTTATATTCTTTATAGCAGTTCCATTGAATTTATTAGTGTATATAATTCTTTGGATAGGAGTTCCTTCAAAAGATTTTGACCCTGATCTTAGAAAGATACTATACAGAGATAAAGAAAATGGAATAATTGGAGGGGTGGCAAAAGGACTTTCAAATTATCTTAAAATTGATGTAAATATTATTAGGGTTGTCTTTGTTGTTAGTTTATTTTTTGGTGGTGCTGGATTATTGTTTTACCTGTTATTATGGTTTTTTACCAAAGAGGCTAAAACTATAGGAGAAAAAATGAACATGTCTGGCTTTAATGTGAATTTATCTAATATTGAGGATTTCATTAAAAAAAAAACCAAAAATCTAAATAGTCCAGAAAATACCTTAACTAAGATTTTTTTATTTCCGTTCAGAATTATAGCTCCTATAATTAATGCTTTTTTAAAAATTGGAGTTTTTGTTTTTAAAGGAGTGTTTTTTATAGTTTCTTCAACTTTTATTGTTTTTTATTTCATTTTGTTGTTAGTGTTTTCAAGAATACTTTTTGAGAATGTTAACAGAGAACAGGATTCAGATTTTTATGAACTATTAAATGCTGTTCCTGATTATTTTGCGATATTTTCAATCATTTTTTTAATACTAACAATAATTATCTCTTTGATCATATCTTTTTATGTTTTGTTCCAAAGAAAATCTAATTTTTATTTTTTTATGTTCTTAATTTTTATTTGGATTACTTTTTTCATTCTCATAATTGCTTCAATTCCAAATGTGATTTTTATATTACAAGATTTAGATCTTTTACCTTTTTGGATTTCAGGCTTTGAAAATAATTCATTCTATTATAGATGGATTTTCTAAGTTTATAAAATAATTTTTAAGATCGATTATTTTCATATTAATAAAAACGTAAATAATAAATTAAAATTTGGGCACATTTATTGATCATAGCAAAAGAACAACTACTAATTATGATTAGAATAAAAGATTTACATAAGTCCTATAAAATGGGCTCTAATTCTCTGCACGTTTTAAAAGGAATTAATTTTAATGTCGAAGAGGGCGAACTTGTTGCCATAATGGGATCTTCTGGATCAGGTAAATCGACCCTTTTAAATATTTTAGGAATGTTGGATTTACTTGACTCAGGTTCTTATGAACTTGATGGAGTTCCTATTAAAGATCTTGATGAGACCAAAGCAGCTAATTACCGAAACAAGTTTTTAGGTTTTGTTTTTCAATCTTTTAATTTAATAAATTATAAAACAGCACTTGAAAATGTAACACTTCCTTTATATTATCAACGTTTAAAAAGAAAAGATCGAGAAGAAACAGCTTTAAAGTATTTAGAGGATGTTGGACTTAAAGAGTGGGCAACACATCTTCCAAGCGAATTGTCTGGAGGTCAAAAACAAAGGGTTGCTATAGCTAGAGCTATGGTTTCAAAGCCAAAAGTTCTACTAGCTGATGAACCAACAGGAGCTTTAGATTCTAAAACATCCAGAGAGGTTATGGCTTTGATTCAACAAATCAATAAATCTGGAAAAACAGTTCTTATTGTCACTCATGAAGAAGACATTGCAAAAATGTGCTCTAGAATAGTTAGGTTAAAAGATGGAGTGATCATGGAGGATAAAAAAAATAAAATGAAAAGTGCAATTTAATGTTTAGTAGAGACCGCTGGATAGAAATATTCGAAACAATTAAAAAGAACAAGCTTAGAACTTTTCTTTCAGGTTTTACAGTGGCTTTAGGGATTCTAATCTTTGTAGTTCTTTTTGGTTTTGGAAACGGACTAAGAAATACTTTTGATAAATTCTTTAAAGATGATGCAATAAACACAATATGGCTAAATCCATCAAGAACTTCTAAACCTTACATGGGTTATGAAGCTAATCGAAGAATTGAGTTTGATAATGATGATATGGAGGATATTCAGAAAAGATTTGATTTTTATATTGAAGGAATGACCCCAAGAATTTCTTTTAGCGGAAATGTAGGCTACAAACTAGAATCAAATAATTATTCTGTAAGAGGAGTAGGCCCTTCTCATCAAAAAAATGAGATGACCATCATTATGAAAGGTAGATTTTTAAACGGATTAGATATTGAAAATAAAGAAAGAAATGTAGTAATTGGTAGACTTGTCGAGCAAGATCTATTCAAAGGTGAAGATGGTATCGGAAAATTTATAAGCGGTGGCGGAAGGTCATGGAAAGTAGTTGGGGTCTTTCAAGATGACGGAGGTGATAGAGAAGAACGAATAATTTATGCTCCATACACAACCGTTCAGTCCATTAGAAAAAGTACTGACAAAGTAGATCAAATTATAATTTCTTATAAACCTGAAATTGGCTATGTTGGAGCGGTAGCTTTTGAAAAGCAGTTAAAAAAATACATGAAGCAAAAAAAGTTTATTGATCCTAAAGATCCAAGAGGGATTTTTATAAGAAGTGCTTCAAACGACATGAAAGAAAACGATCAATTTGCTTCAGTTCTTCAATATATTATTTCGTTTGTTGGTATTGGAACTCTTCTTGCAGGGATTATTGGAATTTCTAATATTATGGTTTTTGTAGTTAAAGAAAGAACCAAAGAACTTGGTATCAGAAAAGCTATAGGTGCTACACCAAAATCTATAGTAGGTATGATACTTCATGAATCAATTTTTATAACAACAATTTCTGGATATTTCGGATTATTGTTTGGTGTTGGATTATTAAATTTTATTGGAGATAAATTAGAAGAAGAATACTATATTACAGATCCTAGTATTGATATTTCCACAGGAATTGCTGCTACGATTGTATTAATCATTTTTGGAGCATTTGCTGGATATTTACCAGCAAAAAGAGCTGCTCAAATTAAACCTATTGAAGCTTTAAGAGACGAATAATATGAAAAAAATATTTGATAATGATACGTGGCAAGAAATATTTGGTTCTATTAAAAAAAATAGAACAAGAACCATAATAACTATGATAGGAGTTTTATGGGGAATCTTTATCTTCATAACGCTTGCAGGATCTTCAAAAGGTCTTGACAATGGATTTGAGAGAGCATTTCAGTCTATCGCTTCAAATAGTATATTTATTTGGGCTCAGTACACAAGCCTTCCATATGCCGGGTACAAAGCCGAAAGAGGAATTCAACTTAAATTAAGTGATGTAGATGTTATTAAGAAAAAAGTAAAAGACATCAAGTTTATCGCTCCAAGAAATGTTGCAGGAGTTTTTGGCTCAGCAGGAGGAAATATTGTAAGAGGAAATAAAACAGGTACCTATGCTATTTATGGAGAGTTTCCTGAATACATTAAGATTGCAACATCAAAAATTTACGATGGTGGAAGATTTATAAACGAATCAGATATCAAGTATGAACGAAAAGTTTGTATTATTGGAGAGAGAACACAACAAGAATTATTTGAGGAGGACGAAAACCCAATAGGAAAATTTATTAGTATAAATAAGATGAACTTTAAAGTAGTGGGAGTTCACAAATTTGTGCAAGGAGGAGGTTTTGGTGATGATGGTGATATTTACATTCCTTTTGCAACTTTTAAGAAAATTTTTAATACAGGAGAAAATGTTAATTTTTTCATGATAGCAGCCAAAGACAACGTAGATGGAGTAAGAGTTGAAAAGGAAATCAAAGCTACTTTAAAAGAAATACACAAAATACATCCTGATGACGAAAGAGCAATCTCAGGATTTAATTTAGGAGAAGTTTTTAAAAAAACAATGAATTTTGCCAATGGATTAACCTTTTTATCCTTGATTGTAGGTATAACTACAATTTTAGCTGGAGTAATAGGCATTGGAAATATACTGCTAATATCAGTTAAAGAGAGAACTAAAGAAATTGGAATAAGACGTGCTCTTGGCGCAACTCCGTCAGAAGTAAGAGCTCAAATAATATTGGAATCCGTTTTTTTAACAACTTTTGCTGGAATAATAGGAATTGTACTGGGATCATTTGTTTTATATGGTATTAATGCCGCTACAATTGATGTGACAGACTTTCCGTATACTAATCCAACTGTACCAATTCCTTATGTTTTAGGTGCGCTCGCATTTATGATAATACTTGGAACACTAATAGGAATCATTCCTGCTCAAAGAGCAGTAAGTATAAAACCAATAGACGCTTTAAGAGAAGAATAATTAAAAACAATAAATAACAATGAAATATTTAAAATACGTAGGACTATTTGCCTTAGGCTTTGGAATATTATTTTCAATTGCATTTTTCGTAAAATCAAATAGTAGATCTGCAATTCAGTATGAAACTCAAACTTTAATCACCGCTACAATTGAAGATAAAATAGTAGCTACGGGAAAAGTTTTACCAGAAGATGAAGTAAATGTTGTACCTCAAATTGCTGGAATAATACAGGAGCTTTATGTGGAAGAGGGTGATGAGGTTTCTACAGGTGATTTAATTGCAAAAATTAAAGTTGTTCCAAACGAACAAACTTTAAATAGTGCCGAGGGAAGAGTAAAAAGTGCTCAGATTGTAATGAACAATTCTAAAATTGAATTTGAAAGAAATAAAATTCTTTATGAAAAAGAAATTATTTCTGAACAAGATTTCAATTCGGCAACTTTGAGATACAATCAGGACATGCAAAATTTATCTAATGCAAAAAGCGATTTACAGATTATTAAATTAGGGTCTTCTGGAGGTTCAACTATAACTAATACAAATGTTAGGGCAACCGTTTCTGGAACCATATTGGAAATTCCTGTTGAAGAAGGAGATCAAGTTATTCAAGCAAATACATTTAATGCAGGAACCATAATAGCTACCATCGCAGATCTTAATAAAATGATTTTCGAAGGTCAAGTTGACGAGGGTGAAGTTGGAAAACTTTCTCTAAATATGCCATTAATAGTAACACTTGGTGCTATTGAGGGTAAAGAATACGATGCAAAACTTAGATTAATTGCACCTAAAGGAACAGAAGTAGCAGGGGCAATACAATTTAAAATTGAGGGAGAAGTTTATTTAGATGATGAATATGTAGTTAGAGCTGGATACAGTGCTAATGCATCAATTGTAGCTGAAAAGAAAGTAGATGTTTTAGCCATAAGCGAAGCGCTTTTACAATATGATAGTAAAACTAAAAAACCTTATGTTGAAATTGAAACTTCTTCTCAAAAGTTTGAAAGAAGAGATGTTAAACTAGGAATTTCAGATGGAGTTAATGCGGAACTTTTAAGTGGGGTGTCTAAAACAGACAAAATTAAAGTTTGGAATAGAACTGAACCTGATAAAAGAGGTGATGTAGGCAGTGAAGATGCTGGATAAGATAATTAAAGCAATAAAAGAATTATGAAAAAAATTATATTAACATTTTTAACACTATTGCTTTCGGGTTCCCAATATGCACAAGAGCCCTGGACATTAGAAGCATGTGTCGAAAGAGCCCTGGAAATGAATATTTCTATTAAGCAATCTCAACTTGATTATGTCAATTCTGAAATAGAAAAGAAGGGGGCTATTGGGAATTTTTTGCCAAATGTAAACGTTGGAGGAAATCATTCTTGGAATGTAGGATTAAATCAGAATATTACAACTGGTTTACTTGAAAATGTTACAACACAGTTCTCTTCAATGAATTTAAATCTAAATGTAGACCTTTATAACGGATTACAAAATGTCAAAAGACTTCACAGAGCAAATTTATCTTTATTAGCTAGTCAATATCAGCTTGAAGACATGGCTGAAAATGTTGCTCTTCTTGTTGCAAATTCTTATTTGCAAGTTCTATTTAGTAAAGAAGCATTGGCTGCTCAAAAATTACAATTAGAAATTACCAAAAGAGAATTAGATAGAACTAAAAAGTTGATAAGTTCTGGTGTAATTCCAAAGGGAGATGTTTATGAGGTTGAGGCAAACTTAGCTTCTCAAGAAAAAAGTGTTGTGGATGCACAGAATGCGTATTATCTTTCAAAAATTGCACTTGCGCAACTTATTTTGATTGATGATTATGAAAACTTTAAAATTGCTAATGAAAAATACGATATTCCAGTTTCAGATATTTTATCTAAAACACCAACAGAGATTTTCAGTTATGCTGTAGAAAATAAAAAAGATATAAAACTTATTGAAACTAATGTTGAAATAGCTAAAAAGGATTTAGAAATTTCTAAAGCTTTGTCAATGCCAAGATTATCTGCTTTTTATTCGTATAGTTCAAGAATAAGTTATAGTGATAGAATTGTTCCGACAGGTGAGTATGGGTTAAATACGATTGGAGTTGTAGAAAGTACTAATGAAAAAGTTGTTGCTCCTTATCCAATATATAAAACAGAAAAACCGTTATCTTTTTCAGATCAGTTTGATTTAAATAAGGGTCAAAATTTTGGACTTAGTTTGTCAATACCAATTCTAAATAGTTTTAGCACAAGAAACAATATTGATAGATCTAAAATTAATATTTTAAGAAGCGTTAACTCTCTTGAACAAAAAAAATTAGATTTAGAAAACACAGTTAATCAGTCTTATAATGATGCAAAAGGTGCTATTAAAGCATATCAAGCATCCCTAAAGTTATTAGCAGCAAGAAAACAAGCTTTTGAGTATGCCTCTGATAAATTTGAAATAGGAACGATGAACTCATTTGATTTCTCTCAAGCTAAACAGCGATATGAACTCGCTCAGTTTGAATTAATTAGGACAAAGTATGATTATATTTTTAAACTCAAAGTATTAGAATTTTATTTTGGAGCTCCAATTACGGTTAATTAAATGTGTCATATTCTAAACATAGAAACTTCTTCAACTAATTGTTCTGTTTCGTTATCAAAAAATGGAAAGTTAATATCTATAATGGAAGAAAATGACGAAAAATATTCTCATTCAACTAAATTACACCTGTTTATAAAGGATGTCCTTGAGGAGTCGAATATCAATGTAAATGAACTTTCAGCCGTTTCAGTTAGTAAAGGTCCTGGATCTTATACTGGTCTTAGAATTGGAGTAGCAGCTGCCAAGGGGTTGTGCTTTTCTTTAGATATTCCACTGATTTCTATTTCAACTCT